>Ga0208630_100347_pt1 | contig 10503 bp, 9 predicted proteins | sample LakWasMet32_HOW6_2_FD_183874 | JGI IMG/M metagenome (GOLD analysis project Ga0208630, IMG submission 183874) | Freshwater sediment methanotrophic microbial communities from Lake Washington under simulated oxygen tension - Sediment Metagenome... | ecosystem: Environmental > Aquatic > Freshwater >... | reverse complement strand
AGTGACTGTACTGAGGAAGGCGCGGTCGTGGGAAATGAGAATCACTGCGCCCTGAAATTCGGCAAGTTTCTCTTCGAGAATATTTATCGTTTCGAGATCGAGATCGTTGGTTGGTTCATCGAAAATAAGAATATCACCGGTCTTTGTCAGGTTGAGAGCAAGTTGCAATCTGCTTTTTTCTCCTCCTGAAAATGTTTTTAATGGACGGTGAATATCATCGCGATGGAAAAGAAAGTTTTCAAAATATGAAATTACGTGCCGTTTCGAACCGTCAGGTAAAGTGACAAAATCAGATCCGTCTCCAAGCAATTCATAAGGGGACTGATCGACTTCAAGTTCATCTCTTTTTTGAGAGAAATATTGAATCTGAAGATTTTCAGCAGTCTTCATTATTCCGCTATTTGGAAATAATTCATTTCTGATCAATTTTAACAATGTCGTTTTACCAACACCATTTTTTCCAAGCAGACCGATCTTATTTCCTTTATGGATTTCGCCACTGATATGTTCAAAGAGAGGCGACTGTGAAGGATAAGCGAAGGTCATATCATCGAAAGAAACCAGAACTTTTGTCTGACGATTGGATTTCTGCAATGAGAGATCCAGCGATTTTTTAGCTTCGCTTTTAATTGTGGAAACTTTTTGCTTAAGATCGAGAAAGTTTTCAACGCGTTTTTTACTTCGGGTTCCGCGCGCTTTAATCCCTTGTCTCATCCAGGCTTGTTCGCGCTCTAAATTATTTTTTAATTTATTAAGAAGACTGAGTTTGGATTGCTCTGAACGCTGTAGGAAATCGAGATAGTCAGTATAAGAACCGCTGAAGCTTTCGATACGTCCATGCTGGATATGAAAAATTTTTCTCGTCAATTTTGAAAGGAGAAAGCGGTCGTGAGTGATGAGCATAAAAGCTTTTGAAGTGGCATTGAGTTCGTCTTCGAAAAGCTTGATGGTGTCGATATCGAGATGGTTCGTGGGCTCATCCCAAAGGATGAGGTTCGCCCGGCTGGAAAGCCCAAGACTCAGAAGAATCTTTTTTTGCTCACCTCCGCTCAGGTCGCGCACTTTTTTGTTGAGATCTTCGAGTCCGAAATATTTCAGATAGGATTCATAGTTATGAACAAGATCCCATCCATGTTGCTCTTCAAAGTCATGGAGAGATGTCTCAAACACTTTTTTTAATTCAGGATAAAAGACAAAGAAATAATCCTTTAAAGTGAGTTCCGAATTGTTATCTAAAGGCAGTTCCTGAGGAACATAAAAAAGCGAAAATCTTTTTGCTTCATCGCCATCGCCTTTTGCTTTATTAAACTCAAAAGGAGGGGATGTATGGTCAGGCACCAGATCGCCTGTGAGGATTTTAAAAAGGGTCGATTTCCCTTTTCCGTTCAATCCTAAAAGACCGATGCGATCACCAACCGAGACTGAAATCTGGGCGTTGTTGAAGATGACTTTGGGGCCAAAGCTTAAGTGAATATTCTTTAAAGTGCAGAGCAAACTCATGGATGGATTATAGAGAGAGGAAGGGAATCAGGCAAATAATTCCCCCTTCACAAGATTGACTTCGTATATGTGTTAAAATCTATTTAATAAAGGCCCTGCAGAGGACCCTATGAACCTACCGGCGATTGCCAAACAAACCTATGATCAGTTGAAAGAACAAGCTTCTTTCTCTAAAATCACAGATTTTGTTGTCCATCATTTAAAGAAAATCTCTTCTCCCTTGGAGAGAGCAAGGTTCGTTCACCACGTCGTTGACGATTATAATCGTTCTGTTTTCTCTCATCCCCTTGTTAAGCAGTATTCTCCTTGTAAAGCGGGTTGCGCTGGCTGCTGCCATACTCAGGTCAGTATTACTGAGGATGAAGCCAATTTGCTGGCTTCGTTGGTTGAAAATGGATTGAAAATTGATCACGCTCGTTTGCAAAAGCAAATGAAAGCGGGAAATGACAGTGCTGAGTTTTATAAATTGTCATACGCTGATCGAAAATGCGTTTTTCTTGGTTCAGACAATCTTTGCCAGGCCTATAATGACAGACCGTCTGTGTGTCGCACGAATGCCGTTTTGGGCGAAGCGAGCCAGTGTTCTACTGAAAAAGATCTAAACGAAAATCAACAATTGAGACTGATTAAAACTTCTGAAGCTGACATGGCCATCATGGGGTCGTTTGTGGCCTCGAAATCTAATGGCGCTCTGGCCTTGATGTTGGGTAAAATTCTTCAATCTCCCTCTAAAAACAAAGCAAAGAAAAAATCGTTTTCCAATAATGCGGAACTATAGTATCACCATTGGGTGAATTGCTTATTATGTTCCCATCCAGCTGAAGATTTTCTTGGCGTCGCTTACAAATGCCCGCGATGTTTTCTCGTGTTTAAAAATCCAGCTCAACATTTAGAGACAGAAGCTGAAAATGAGCGCTACGGATTACATCAAAATAATGTGGAAGATCCTGGCTATAAAAAATTTCTGAATAAATTGCTCATCCCTTTAAGCGACTTTTTGCCCGAGCACTTCACGGCGCTGGATTTTGGTTGTGGACCTGGTCCATTAGTCAGCATGCTTTTGGAAGAAAAAGGCGGGACAACTTTCAATTATGATCCTCTCTTTAAAGCAGAGAATTCACTTTTAAACTCTCAATACGATGTGGTGACTTCAACCGAAGTGGTCGAGCATTTTAAAAATCCCGACCGCGACTGGAAGACTCTTACAGCGTTGGTTAAGCCCGGCGGTCTTCTCGCGATCATGACTCAATTTCTCAAAGAGGAAACGGATTACCTTAACTGGTGGTATAAAAACGATCCGACTCACGTTGTTTTTTACAATCAAAAAACATTCTCTTATCTCGAAGAGACTTTTGGATTAGAAAGACTGTTCGATGACAATCTCTCAGTGATTATTTTCAGGAAAAAACTATGATAACAATGTATGCAATTCCCAACTGCGATACCGTGAAAAAAGCCCGTACTTATCTCGATAAGAAAAAAGTGGCTTATGAATTTGTTGATTTCAAAAAGACTCCGCCAATTGCTGAGCAGATTAAGAGATGGGGAGAATTTTTTGGAGAGTTGCCTGCAAATAAAAAAGGCACGACCTACAAAAAATATAAAGAGGAGTATGAAGCTTTAACTCCCTCAGAAAAAGTGAAATTTCTCATTGCGAACTCTTCGATGATTAAAAGACCCGTGCTGGAAAAAAACGACAAAACTGTGGCCATCGGATTTGACGAAGAACTGTACGGAGCTTTGAAGTTTTAAAATGGATAAAACAACTTATCTTCAGCGCAAGCAAGCCTTGCAGGACAGTGTTCAGAAATTTAAGCGGGAAGAATTCTGCTTTAAATGCCATCGCATTCAAACTCATTGTCTCTGCAGTTTGATTAAGCCTTTCGAGACTGAGGTGCATTTTGTTTTGCTGATGCATCCGATGGAAGCAAAGAAAGAGAAAATGGGAACAGGGAGAATTTCGCTCGCTTGTTTAAAAAATTCAGAACTGATTATCGGAATCGATTTCACTGAAGATCCGTCGGTGAACAAACTCATAAACGATCCCAACAACTATTGCATGGTTTTGTATCCGGGAGAGAAGGCGATCAATGTCTCAAAAGATGATGTAGCGCCTTTAAAAAACCTCAACGGCAAACGCCTTGTTGTTTTCTTAATCGACGGCACATGGCCTTGTGCTAAAAAAATGATGAAGCTTTCCAAAAATATTCATTCACTGCCGCGAGTGTCTTTTACGGCCACGCATCAGTCGCTGTTTGCGATTAAAGAGCAGCCTGCGGAATATTGCTTGTCCACACTCGAGTCGATTCATTTCTTCCTTTCAGAGCTGGAGAGAAGGGGACTTGAGACGCTGGAAAACAAGCACGATAATATGCTCGACGTTTTCAAATCGATGGTCGAGTTTCAAATTAAGTGTGCTTCAGATCCGACGCTTCCTTCGTACCGCAATTCGAAGGGAGGCTACTCTGATAAGTCAGAGAGAAAAAAATCGAAGAAGTATAATTCGAATCGGATTGTTTTTAAGGGATAGGTTTCTTGTTAAGACAAAAGAATTCGCCAGAAATAAACTTCTGGCGAATTTTATTATTATAGTCCGATTTTCTTTTTTACCATTTTTGCAGTTTCATTATTAATATCGAAAATTTGCTTTAATCTTGGTGTTACGTTTGCAAAATCTAAAACGGGACTCTGTTCCTTCGAGCATACATAATCCCAAACAAAAGCTAGGCTGGAGTTTTCAGGTAGTTTGAATACCCCATATAAAGCTCCGGGAAATACGTTTTGATTTGAATAAGGAGAATATTGATATTTTTCATTGCAATAAAACAAAACAGCAGAAAGGTAAGAGTGAGGATATTTAGGATGATTAATTTTTCTGATAACTTCAAAGTATTTTAAGTTATTGTCTGCACCATTTTCTACCATTTTTTGAATGCTGGTTTCGATCACTTCCTCCGTGACATGACCAAAAGGTCCGTCTCCCTCTCTGATCATTAAATTTTCATTTGCAAATGCCTGTATAGAGAGTGTGAGAAGGGCGAAAATTAAAATTTTCATTGTTTGACTCCTGAGTGTTAAGTAATGAATCGATTTTTACTTCAAAATAAAATCTGTTGCAATTGTGGTGTGAAAATTTAACCTTTGCGATCTGCAATCTTGTTCTTTTCTTGATGTTTCTATAAAGGTGCAATCAAGCAGAAGATTATTATTACAGTAGTTTATTTTGTGGGCTTCAGAAAACTATCTTGAAAGATGGATAATCTCCATTTCCTTTAAAAGACGGCCAGCCTCTTTTGTAAAATTCTCTTTTTGTTTTTGCCATTCAAGAATCTGACGAAGATTTTTCATTATAGTGTTTCTTTTAAGACGAATGTCAGTAGTGATTGAATCTTTTGTGGAGATATTGCAATCTTCAAACAGACCAAAGTCTTTTTTTCCAGCATCCATCTCTCGCGCTTTTTCCTGGCAAGCATCAATTTTTGTCTGAAGCTGATTATTCTCTTTTTCAAGTCCGACGATTTTTTCATTAAGGTCGTCTGCTTTTTTACGGATAGAATCTATATCACGCAATTTGAGTCCTAGTGCATTTCCCGCAAAGAATTCATCCTCATTTTTCTTAGGACATGTGGATTTATAGACGAGTCCTCTTCTGGAAAAATCCACGCCTCCCGTTTTTGTACAAAGAAGGGCCAGGCCTTGTTTATATGAGTTTTTGTATGCAGTCAGTTCAGTACTGTTTGGTGAAAGCTGGCATTTGTTTTTCAAATCTTTATAGAAGTCTTCTTTTTCTCCTCGAAGGGCGGCATCTTTTCCGAGTCCGTTCCAATTATCGGTGTGCCAATTTGGATAGCCTGTACATTGAATGAACTTTTCATGTTCTGCTCCTTTTAAGAAATTCTCTTGAGCATTCGAAGGAAAATATTTCCCGCAATAAACATTGTGATTCGTTAGAGTTTGAGAAAGATCGGCGTGTGAGGAAAGAGCGTTGCGCCCTTCCTGAAACCAATCTTTATTCTTACAATCCGACTCAGTTGTTGAGCAAGAGACCAGAATAAATGAAAGAAGAAGGGAAGATAATGGAAGAGCAAATTTCATACACAATCCTTGTTGGTTAAAATTCTAAAAGTTTCGATAAAAAAGACAATGATGAAATTCAGGGGACTTCCTGGGGAATTTCAAAAATGACCATTTTTTCAGGCAGTCGGGCTCCAGCTGCCTTTACATATATCCGACCGAAATCCTTCAAAGAGGTCAATCTTTCCGTCCATCTTTTAAGCCTTTAACCATCTATAATGTAAAATATCTTTATAACATTATGGCAGGTAGTTCTATGTTGAGACATTTGTACAAAACATTAATCATCTCGATCATGTGTGGTTCCTTAACCATTATGGATATGAATGCGTTTGCACAAGCTCGATGGGGAAATGCTGATTCAAATTCAGCTGAATCTTCTCGATCAAATACAAAGAGTTCGTCTGGCGGTATGACGTCTGCCACTCCGTCTAATCCTGTTACTCGTGATGCGAATGGGGTTTATAAGAAAACGGATACGCATAGTTTTGAAGGAACGAAGGGGAAAGAAGACAACGCTCTTCACATTATTACCATGCTCGCAGTTGGTTTTATCGGAACACGTCTTCTTATGTACAAAAAATGGACGACAGATATGTCCATGGTCGCAGTGGCCAGTGTCGCTTATATCGGTGCTGAAATTATCAACATCATGAATCTTAAAAAGCAGATTTCTGACATGCATGTCGATTTAACAAAATCGAGTGATGGGAAAATCGATCAGGCTCAAATTGAGACCTTGCAAAAGCTTCGCGAATCTTATGAAAAAGTTAAAGCCTCTATCAAAACAAGAAAGATGCTACAGATGGGAGCCGCTGCTATTTACGTTGCGGCAGCCGGTGTAGCTGCTTACTTAAGACTTACAGAAGAAGGTCAGCTGGCCAGCTGTACGGCTGGTATTGCTTCCGCAACTGAAAAATTAACTGTATGTGCTGACAGTGCAGCAAGTACTGGTGTAGGAGTTACGGAAGCAGCAAACTGTACGGCATGCGCAGCTTCTCTTGCTCATTTACAGTCATCGCTTGCAACAGCTAAAGCGAAAGATGAAATTCCTGCACCTTCACTTACCAAAGCGTCGATGGGAGAAGTTCAGGATGCTGCAAATCAAGCTCAAGCTGAAATTCCTTGTACGGGAGTAATTGCTACCGGAATTAAAACATCGTTCGTTACTCCTGCATGTACAACTTATATTTTGAACAAAAAATTAAACAAAGGGTTTGGTAATGCTTTCGTGGACACAGCTTCTAATGATTTAAAAGTTCCAGGCTTGGATAAAATCTTTTACGTCCAATCTGGTTTAATTCCACACATGAGTATTGATCCAACAATTCATCAAAGAAATGCGCTTCAAAAAGCGCTGGATTTATTGTTCCCACGAGCTGAGGCTGGATTGCCTGCAATGCTTGGTCTGGGAGTCGGAGCGGTTGCGGCTTTCGCTGCATCTAAGTTTGCGATTGGCGCTAAGATAGATATGTATATGTACACGCCTGGTGGACGCATTATCGCTTGGGGAATTATGGCCGCAGCAGCTATGTTGGGGGCTAAAGCTTCACAGGATGAAATGGATAAGATCGACGATCACATTAAAAAGATCGATAAAATTCTGGCTGAAATGAATGCGCTTCAAAAAGGGATCCAAGCAAACAACGTAAATGAACAGCAAATCAAATTGGCTGGCTTTAATGCAAATACGATGAGTGATGTTTCATTGAGTGGAAACCCTGCAGTCAAAACAGACTGTCTCTCAAATGGTTCTAACGGAGCTTGTGCCTCTTTAGAAAATCAATTGGTCTCAATGCCAGGCTTCGCCAATTTGCCTGACTCATTCAAATCAATTGCTTCTCAAACTGCTAAGATCGGTGAAGGATTAAGCGGGACCAATGTCATTTCCGGTTCTACTTTATCTTCATTGGGTAATATTGGTGGCAAGGCCAATGCTATTTCACGCTTAACAGACAATGTGAAAAATAAGCTGAACGGTACTCTTGCTAAAAATGGAAAGGGACAAATCGATTTTGACAAAGAAGAAAAGAAACTGACTGACCAGTTGAAGAATGAAACCCTTAAAGCTTTCAAAAGCAAAGGTTATTCAACCGGGGATTTTATCAAGAATGCCGGATTATCTAATGCAGTTGAAGCGAAAGCTAAATCTTCAATAGCTTCATCTGGTTCAAAAAAACCTGCTTTCGGTGGTGCGGTGGCTGTTCCTTCAGCTGCTCAAAAGAAAGATAAATCTTTTGACCTGGACTTCAAAGAATCCGGTGCGGAAGTAGGAATTGCAGGAGCAGAGGGGGCGGGCGGAGCTCAGGCTTCAGCTGAAGAAAAATACGACATCGGCCAAAACGATATCAACACAAACAGCAACGAATCAATCTTTGAGATGATCTCAAACAGATATATTAAATCGGGATACCCAAAACTTCTTGAAGAAGAAGCAGTAAAAAAATAGTTTGCATAAAAGGCAAACATTGAGGCACGTATGTTGAAGTATTTTTATAAAACCTTATTCGTCTCCATCCTTTGCGGATCTTTGCTGTTATTGGATTTCAGCTATAAAGGGTCAATTGTTCAATTCAATACGACCGTAGCAGAGACAGTCAAAACTGAAGGGATAAAAGACAATGACTTAATGTCGACGTTAACCATGTCAGCAATCGGGCTTTTGACTCAACGACTTTGGATGTGTCAGATGAGTACTGATATGATGCTGGCAGCAGGAGGGGGAGCCGCTTACGTTGCTGGTGAAGTTCTCGCTTTTTTTAAATTAAAAAAAGCTATGAAAGATATAGAAACAGAAATCACCCGGAATAAAAATGGTGAAATTGATCAAAAGCAAATTGATACTCTTGTAAAATTAAAAGAGTCTTATCAAAAAGCAAAAGAGACTGCTAACACAAAAAAAATGTTGCAAACAGCAGCAGCTGCTGCTTTCGCTGCCGCTGCGGTCGCTGCTTATATGTTAGAGGCTACTGAGCAAGCACAATTCGCAACTTGTAATGCAGCAGCCGCTTCCGTTCCGGCCGAATGCCAGGAACTGTCCGCGGCATCAGCTGCAGTTATCTCTGTCCTCAATGCTCTTCAGGCTTCGAGAATTATTCCTAAACCTTCAGCAGCGGCAAAGGCTGCTTCTGAAACTGGTCAGACAGCAGTTACAACAGGCGGAGCAACTACAGCATCTTCAGGAACAACGATTGCAGTTGCTGCAGGAACAGCCTGTACTGCCAGTGAAGGGACAGATGCGTTTCACTGTAAGGAAGCTGTTACTTGTGGACCGTCTGGTGCTAAAGTAATGGCAGCATGTTCACCAATTCAAATTACACTTAAAGGAACAGAAGGATTTTGTCCTTCACCATTGAGTTTTGCAAAAACTAATTCGGCTCCGTCAAAATCTTTAATGGCCAATAATGCACTTGGATTAAAACCAATTTTTCTTGTTCTTATTGGAAGGTATTTAGTTTCTGATGCAAAAGCGGATCTATTCAGTCCTCTTGGTATTGCTTCAAGTGCAGCGATTTCATTCATGCTCGCAACAAATAAAACATTGGGAGCCACAATTGACTTTTATTTGTTAGCACCGATTAACAGAGCAGTCATTTGGGGGGTGCTCGCAGGTTTAACTTTTATGGCATCAAGCTCTACAGGCAATCAAATTTCAAAAATTGAATCCAATATTCAAAAAATTGATTCAATAATTAACGGAATGAGATCTTTCCAAAACGGTGTCGCTCAATCTAAAACGCCAGGAGTTCAGAATCCTAGAATTGGATTTGTGGACAATAAAAATCAAAAACTTGGTTTCAATGAAAGTGAAAGAACTGATATCGATTTAAAAGCAGATGGTGGCGGGAAGCTACCATGTGTAAATGGTGAAGAATCTCAAAACTGTCCATCGTTAAGTAATAAATTATTGTCCCAACCAGATTTAAGATCTATGCCTGACAGTGTGCAAGCCGCTGCCACAAGTTTAGGAAAATTAACTGATGGTCTCAATGGTACTGGTAAAATCAGTTCAGGTACTATCGCTGAAGCCAATTCTTTAAGTGGTCGTTTGAATGCTTTACAATCAGATATTGATAAAAGAAGAAAAGAAGCACAAGACCGTTTAAAAGCTGCTGGTAGCAAGCTTGATCTCGAGGCACAAGCAAAAAAAGTTAATGGCGAAATTCGTTCAGCTGTAGAAACCGAATTGAATAAAAGAAACATGACTGCTGGGCAAATGCTTGCGAGCTTTGGAAGCCATACTGGTGCAGGCTCATTTGGTGGCGGAGCCGAAGGAACCGTTGCTTCAGATGTAAATAAAAACGGGAAAGGTGCAAAAAAAGGTGCTGGTACGTTCGTTATGCCGGTTGTAGCAGTTCCACCTGCAGGGTTCCCTCAAGGAGGAGCTGATAAAAGTTTAAGTGATTCTTTGAAGGCAGATCAAGGCAAAGCAGATGAACTCGCTTCTGCAGCAGACGGAAAAGCAGGTGATTCAATTGACGACTTCGATTTGAAAAATGACATCACAAAAGAAAAAGACACTTCAATTTTTGATCTCATCTCAAATCGCTACCAAAAATCTGGTTACCCTCGATTATTCAAACGAATCAAATAATAAATTTCTTCACAATGCGCCCGGTTGATCCGGGCGTTTTTTTTGTCTGGCCTTTGATCACTAACATATCCATACCCATTTTTCCGTAGCTGTACTATCTTTGTATTCATGCAAAAGAGAAAAATTATTTTGTTCGTTCCCGGTTATTACGGTTCAACGTTAATCACAAAAGACACGAAAGAACTTCGGTGGGTTCGCTTTACTGATTTTTTCCTGCACAAAAAAAATCTACTCACAACAGTTCCCGGGACGAGTTTAAAAGCTTCAGAAGAACTCATCCCAGGTGAAGTTCTTACTCACGTCAATGTGATTCCTCTGCTTTTTAAAATTGATTC
>Ga0208630_100335_pt1 | contig 10975 bp, 7 predicted proteins | sample LakWasMet32_HOW6_2_FD_183874 | JGI IMG/M metagenome (GOLD analysis project Ga0208630, IMG submission 183874) | Freshwater sediment methanotrophic microbial communities from Lake Washington under simulated oxygen tension - Sediment Metagenome... | ecosystem: Environmental > Aquatic > Freshwater >... | reverse complement strand
TACCAATAATCAAAAAGAAGAAACCCGACAAACTGTCAAAACGCACATGCCAAGGTAACCACGGTAAACCTAAGCTGATTTGATCAGTGATAACTTCCGTACTGATCAATACCGCCAAACCGGCAAACACTGCAAACACCCCGGACAAACCCAGCAATACAAACACCAGTCGCCTTAATAAGTTAGGGAAACGATGTTCCTCAAGATTTTGTTCAATCACTGATTGAACAACGGCACCTCCAGCGAACCTTTTAAACCAGCGTTGGCTCAGGTCCTGCAGATGCTGTTGCTGATTCATCAGCAAGGCCAGCAAACCGGAAGCAAAGCTCAGTAACACTGCACAATAAGCAAATAGTAAGGTCATAAATAAGTTCTCATTTGAAGGGTATAGCGAGCAATAACTTGCCATTCTAAGGCAGGGCAAACTTAGTCCTTAGCCATTACCTCAGCTATTTCCAATGGCCTGCCCATACAAATCCTCAAAAATACCCGCGCCGCGGCAATACCGTTAATCACAAAACACACGGCGATAAACGCGCCAATCCACGAATATTGGCTACTGGCGTGATAGAGCAACAAATCTTCGCCAATAAATGCCGGGGTAATCGGAAAACCAACCAAGCCCAGAAAGCTGATAAACAATAACAACGACAACAGCGGGTTGGTTTCGGCCATGGCCCGGTAGGCAAAAGGTGAGTCTTTAAAATTGTCTTGTTTCGGTAACTTGATTAACACCAAAATGCCGAGCAGCCAAGATGGAATGATGCCGGTAGCAAACAACACAATATCTGACCAGGCCTCGGGATGTAACAACCAAACTGAACTGGCGGCCAACAAGGCGCTCATCGCAACGGCATTCCAGACTTTAATGAAACTGTGTTTCTGGCTAAACGCACTTAATGACGCCATCACCATAGCCAGCGCGGCGGGCGCAGCGAGATACAGGGAATTAATAAATTCGGTAGTAAAAGCAAGCCAAGTCATGATTAAAACACCTAAACCAACGACAATTTTCACCCCCAAATTGACGTTATTAATTTTTGCACCTGCTTGTTTGAGTGGCGCCCAAAGGATTGAGCGCACCAACAACTCTAAGTTTCCTTCCTGCAGAGCAAACACATATAACGTGTTCTGTAAGACTTCCGGCAGCGTGTCGCGTATCGATACCGGTAAATAGTCAGGCATGCTGGTGTTTTTAATATTAAAGTCGGTGTCGATAGCGCCTTCCACTCGAATCATATGCGCAACGATAGACGGCGATACCAACAACTGGTAACAACGTAAAAAGGCGTTGCCCAAGAAATGTATTAATACCAAGGTTTCCAAGCCCAGCGCCAGCTCCATAAACATGAAACCTACTTGGGTAATCGAAGCGTAAGCCACCTGGCCTTTAATGTTTGATTGCGTTTTTTCCGACAGACTGGCGATCACCACAGTCAGCAAACCAATGCTGAACAGTGCCGTCCGGGTTATGTAGTGATAACTCCATATCGGTGCGGTACGCAGCAGCAAAAATACCCCCAAATGCACCGACAAGGCACCGTAAAAAATGGCGCTGGACGGCGTCGGTCCTTCCATAGCGCGCGGCAGCCAAAAACAAAAAGGAAACTGCGCCGATTTTCCGCATGCGGCAATAAATATCAGCACCGACATCAACATTAACGCGGGATAACTGGCAGGTGCCGGTGCAGTTTGTTCAAACAGCACGGAAAGATTGCTGAAATGGTCGCTCTCGTGAAACAACAAATGACTCATCCACGCCCCCAGCAGTAAACCGATGTCGCAAAAGCGGTACACCGTGTACGTCCTTAAGGCATTGCGCACCGGCTGTACCCGATGCCGGTAAAAGGCGATCAATAAAAATGACGAGATGCCGACAATTTCCCAGCCTGCGAATAGCATATCAATCGACCCGGACAGCACGACCATATTTAAGCCCAGTGCAAAGCCGAAAATGGTCATAAAGAAGCGTTTATAGCCGGTTTCTCTATGCAGGTAATTTCGGCAATAACGCACAATCACCGAAAAAATCACCCACACGGCAAACAAATACGCCGCACCGATACGATCAAAATAAAACAGGATCGGGAATTGATAACTGCCGCGTTCATACAACGTGAACCACTCGAATTCATGATCAGGAAAACCGTTGGCTGCCCATAGCGCAAGCAACACAATGATACTCAGGCCCATTGCATGCGTGGTCCAGAAACTGATGGTCGCTATTTTCTTTTCGTTAGTTCCCAGCAAGGCAATCAGCAGCAGCCCAAACAGCGGTAAAAATAGACAGGCTAGCAATAATGTATTCATGCGGCACTCCTACGTAGACAATGCACCGGAATCGTTGCAACCTGGCCGACAATAATGGTTTCAGAGCAATTAGCCGTTGGCGCCACGCTATCTGAGGGCAATTCAACCGGTTCCCAGCCGGTACTGTGATAAAAGCACAACTCATTAGTACCGGGATGACACGCCACCAAACGCACCCAATCGTTATCCAGCCATTCTTTTAACGAGACTCCCAGCTTTGCAAAGGCTTTATCCAGAACTTCCGTGCTTTGTTCGATAACAATCAGTAACCGCGCCGGTTCATGGACTTCGATCATTTGCGATGGCAAACCGGTACGTAAGTCGCCTTCGACACCGTTGGCAACGCCAAGCAAACCAATCACGTTATGCGGCAGCTTGGTGCCGGCGCCATACACCGAGTTATCAATGCGCGAAAACAAATACTCAAGATTGATACCGCCGCAGACTGGAATAATCGCCGATAGGATTTTGACAACGATCTGGCCATCAACGTCCGAATCAGGGTTGTAAGAGTGCAAAAATGAGCGCCGATCGAGAAATAAATCGCGCGTTAATGACCGTCTTCCTACTACGCAATACAGGTTGTTGGAATGATTAAGTTCAGGCCGCGGCTCAAATATCGACGAAGCGCGAGTAGCAACATGTTGATGTGCCTCTTCAAAAGAATGCTTTTGCGGGCCCAATTCAAACCAACGGCAGCGCTCCAGAGCATTTTTTTGCAACGCTTGTTGCATGGTTTTTTGAAAAGCCTGCAAGGCATCGTCCGGATATTGGGCGAACAGATGTTTATCGTAGTAAGTGATTTCGTCACGGCTGGTATTATGCAATGCCGCAACAAAATAACTGCTTGACGGAATATCGATACCTCGCTCCCGCAATACCTCCCGCACCGGTTCATAGTTAGCCATCCAGGCAAATGCGCGCGCATTAGGCGCACCCGGTTTGCCGGAGCAAGCACCGCAATCGTAAGCGGCAAAATGCGGATTATTAGTGCTGCTGGAACCGTGCGCAACGACCACAACCAGCGGCGCAAATTGTTTTGTTAGGCCGATGTTGCGCAACAAACCCTCAATTTTATCGGCCATTTCCGTCACCGAAAATCCCAGCAACTGCCCATCGGCATTAGGCTCATCGCTTTCCCGCAGCAAATGCAAATGGGTATGGGCGTCAACTTCGCTTAATTTTTTGATTTTTAGCAGTTGCGAACTGGGACGAAACACATCCCAAAGCATCCGCGCGGCATAACCGATCCCCAAAATCTGCGTGAACAACCAGCCTTTAAAAAGCGAATGCGGCTTGATGTGTAGATCTGAGAAACCTTCGGTCACGGCATTTTTTTCCGCTTCCGGCCGCAGGTTTGACTCCATGATCAAATGTTTGGGATTGAGAATATTGGGACACTGAGCTACCGGATATGCATCATCAAAGCCCTGATACAAAAAATCGATGCCAAAAAATCCAGCTGCACCGAAGGTTTCAATAGCTGGATTAAGTTCTTCCAAATAGCGGCGAAGCGAGCATTCCCTGTCGTCGATGCAAAAAAATGCCTGCGCGATAGGCGCTTCTTTGGATTTTACCGGCGCATCCGGTGCTTTTAGCGCGATCAACAATTCAGTATGCAGCGAATATTCCATCGCTTCATGCCACACTTTTAACGGTAACGGCACGATCGCTTTGGCCTCATAGTCGCTTAACAGCGGTATGTCGGCAGCGTGCGGCGTTTGCGCAACGGTAATAAATTTCGCACCTCTTTTTTTGTTAAGAATCGCCAATTCAGCGAGCAACTCTACAGCAATGAGTTCTTTCAGCGTAATCTGGCGACGCTCCAGTAAGGCTTTAGAATCAAGTTCGATAAGACGCACCATGCCCGCCCAACCTGGATGAGCGAGTAACATTTCCAACAGGTACTGCTCATATAGCGATTCGTCGCCGACAATTCGTTGCAAGCAAGTCAAAATCAGGTCATTAGAGCTTTCATTTAATAAGTTTCGAATAGCTGGCTCATTAAACGGATAAAGCGGCAACAGACTGTTTTGCGCCAGGCGCCAGACACAGCTTAAAAATGATTCATCGGGTTTAGCCAAGGTCCAACGGCTAATACCTTGATCCAAAAAATTCGCCAGCAGCCGGAAAATAATCGGATGCACTAGAGAATTCAAATCGACTTCCAAATGCGTCAACCAGCTATTGCGGACACCATGATTAGCCAGCGATACGGGCGGATAGTGATCGGTACTGTCTACCGCAAATAGCTTTTCTTTCAATGCCGATATGCTTTCCGGCTGACAACCGGAATGTTTAATAGCCCAATCAATCGCAAAATCCTTGATTCTGCCTTGCTTGTGCATGGCTTGATATTCTGCCAATGACAAATAACTACGAGCGCCGAACACCTTTGCTGCAATCGCCACGCCTTGGTGAAAAGGGTAATGCTGAACGGCATGCAGGGTGTTGTGGTGAATAAAATCCTTGATCGGGCCTTGTACAGGCAGCCAATGCGAGATATGGTCAATCGAGACGTTCAGGTCAAACTCAACAGGTTTCATTAGAACCTCCTTAATGATTATGTTCTAAAGGCCACGTTGATCGCTTTTCCGACGACTCATGTGATCGGGTTTCATTCTTCGTGCAGACAGTGGATGTTCTGAATAGGCATTGTGAGATTCCATGCCGATCAAAACGCAACGCCCGCCTTGTGCTTCGTAGTCGTGTTGAAAAGAATGCAAAAATTCCATCACGGTGTGGTCCAGTAAAAACGTGTTGTTCAATTGAAACACTACAGTTTTTCCTTGTTCCAGCGTCGCTAACTCGGTTTTTAATTTTAAAAAGTTAGAGAAAATGGCCGCCCCCACCAGGTTGATCACAGTGGTATCAGGGGCTTGATGTTCGACGGTATAGTAAATTTTAAACAGGTTATTCGGTCTGATACCACGCAGCATGTGAATCGCAAATTTGGTCAAAATACCGAGCGCAACACCAATCAGTAGATCTGTCGCTAACACGCCGATGATGGTGACCACAAACATAAACAACTGTTCTTTACCGATGCCCATCACTTCCGCAAACGATTTAGGTGACGCCAAACGAAAGCCTGTGTACACCAGCAATGAGGCTAATGCCGCCAGCGGAATGCTGTGAATCAAGCGTGGAAACAACACCACAAAAGCCAACATGAATACACCATGGAAAAAATTAGCCCATTGTGTTTTCGCGCCGTTATTAACGTTGGCAGAGCTACGCACGATTTCAGCAATCATCGGCAGACCGCCGACCATACCGGCAACCAAATTACCTATGCCGACAGCAGTCAAATCACGATCTAACTTGGAATGACGTTTGTAAGGGTCGAGCTTATCAACAGCGATGGCACTTAACAGACTTTCCAAACTGCCCACTAAGCTGATCGCAACAACCGCTTCCCAGAATTCGAGCGTGGCGATTTTGGAAAAATCAGGAAAATAGAAACTGGACATGAAGTTTTCAGAAATCGCGACTAAAAACGCCGGTCCGATTGTTTCTTCGTGATGCGGTAAAAAGTGCGCATCAGGCAAAAACAAGTACATGTGCTGATGTTCCAAATCAAAGTATCTTGCCAAGGCAATACCCGACAACACCACTAACAACGGCGCGGGAACCATCTTCAACGTTGGGTTTTTAATGACTGACCAGATAATCAAAATCGCCAAGCCGGTAAAACCGATAATGGCAATGTCCGGATTGAGGTTAACCAGGCTGTGCGGAATCTGGGCAATGGTAGACAGCAAACTGCTGCCTTTTTCCGGGGCAACGCCCAACATGACATGAATCTGCTTAGCCATAATAATGATACCAATGGCTGCCAGCATGCCATGTACCACCGATGCGGGAAAGAACGAACTCAATCGCCCGGCTTTAAACAAACCCAACAAGATTTGTATCAAGCTGGCGACCACAATCGCTGCCAGCGCATAGCGATAACCGGCCATCGCATCGCCTTCGCCCAGCTCTTGGACTGCGCCAAGCACGACAACAATCAACCCGGCGGCCGGACCGTTGATGGTCATAAATGAACCGTTAATGCGTGAAACCAGTACCCCGCCAATAATGGCCGTGATAATACCGGCCGAAGGTGGAAAACCGGACGCCATCGATATACCTAGACATAATGGCAACGCAATTAAAAAAACCAAAAAACCGGACAATAAATCGCTGCGCCAGTTTTGTTTTAGACCGGCCAAGCCGGTAAGAGGGATGGCGGATGACAATGCAGTACTCATATTCACTCCTGATAGACGACAATAAACAACTTGTATTAACCACAAGCGATTACTGTGCCAAATAAAAATATGATTATTAACTCATTGTATTAATTTGACTTTTAAAGTCTGCACTCAGTAATAAATCCAATTTACCTAAGCAAAATCGGTTCATATCAACCAATCACATTGGTTGATATGAACCGATTTGTTTTTATTAGTTAGTTTTGTAGCCCGGAAATTTCTGGCCACTTACTAAGCCGACCTTATTCGTTACCTTTACCACTCGTTGCCGCCCGTGTAACATCCCAGCCAATATGCCGCACAGCAGATTCTCGATGAGGTGCGGATGTCTTTTACTCCTGAAAATCACAGGGAGAACTACCTAATGACCACGCTCACCATCAACGGCAAGCCCCGCCAAATCGATTTACCAACGGACACTCCGCTGCTTTGGGCGTTGCGCGATCACTTGGGCTTAACCGGAACAAAATTCGGCTGCGGCATGTCTTTATGTGGGGCTTGCACTGTTCATGTCGACGGCGAACCCACTCGTGCTTGTGTAACACCCATTTCAGCAGTGGTCGGCAAAAACATCGTAACGATCGAAGCCATCAATCAAGATGCAATCGGACAAAAAGTTCAAGACGCCTGGTTAGCCTTGGGCGTACCGCAATGCGGTTATTGCCAGTCCGGTCAGATCATGGCGGCCACCGCGTTGCTCCAGCACAATCCCAATCCTTCTGATGCCGATATTGATAAGGCCATGAGCGGTAATATCTGCCGATGCGGCACCTATCCACGTATCCGTGCCGCCATCAAACAGGCTGCCGGTTTAAAGGAGGTTAAGTCATGAACAAGTCTATCGATCATGCTGAATTGACTGCAGATGATGAAGTAAGCATCGTCAACATTAGCCGACGCGGTTTTCTCAAAGACTTAGCCCTCAGCGGATTTGTACTTGCCGCCGGATTGCCTGCGCTAACCAGGGCAGACGAAACTGCCGCGCCCACTGCAAAAGATAAGTATGGCGCCGATGCCATGCCGCACGGCTGGGTCGACAATCCGCTGGTATTCGTTGCAATAGCTGACGACGGTACCGTCACCATCATTTGTCATCGTTCAGAAATGGGCCAAGGAGTACGCACCAGTTTGCCGATGGTGGTGGCCGACGAACTGGAAGCCAACTGGCTGCATGTAAAAGTCGAGCAAGCGCCGGGCGACGAAGTCCGTTTTGGCAATCAGGACACAGACGGCTCGCGCAGCACGCGCCACTTTTTTATGCCGATGCGCCGAGTCGGTGCTGCGGCACGGCAAATGCTGGAATCGGCAGCGGCTGCACAATGGCAGGTCCCGGTGCATGAAGTCCACGCTGAACTGCATCGTGTTATCCATCCAGCCACAGGCAGAACGCTTGGTTACGGAGAGCTGGCTCAGGCGGCCGCAAAATTGCCGGTACCTGCTCGCGAAACCTTACGTTTAAAAAATCCAGCTGACTTTCGTTACATCGGCAAGGGTCAGGTCGGAATTTATGATGGACAAGATATTGTTAGAGGCCTTGGACAATACGGCATCGACACTCGACTTAAAGACATGCTTTACGCCGTGGTTGCACGCCCACCTGTGTTCGGCGGCAAAGTAGTAAGTTACGATGCCAAAGCTGCCCTTAAGGTGCCGGGAGTGCTTAAGGTGATCGAACTTCCAAGCAGCCCGCCACCTGCCGAATTCAATCCGCTTGGCGGCGTCGCCGTGATTGCCGGCAACACTTGGGCAGCTATTCAAGGGCGCAAGGCGTTAAAGATCGAATGGAACAAAGGCCCACATGGTAATTACGATTCTGTCGTCTACAAAACCGAGCTTGAAGCCGCCGCGCGCAAGCCAGGCAAAGTGGTACGCAATGAGGGCGACATTGAAGCCGCATTGAAAAACGCTGCCAAACGGGTAGAAGCGGAATACTACGCTCCACATCTGGCTCAAGCCCCGATGGAACCTCCGGCGGCAACAGCTCGCATTGTCAAAGGGCATTGTGAAATCTGGACTTGCACTCAAGCGCCACAGCTATCTCACGATCAAGTGGCGAAATGGCTAAAACTGCCAGCGGATAAAGTCACTGTCCATGTCACGCTGCTGGGTGGCGGCTTTGGGCGCAAATCCAAACCCGATTATGTGATTGAAGCGGCGCTGTTGTCGCAAGCCATGAACGGCAAACCGGTTAAGGTGACCTGGACGCGCGAAGACGATTTACAGCATTCTTATTTTCACACGGTGTCAGTCGAACGGCTGGAAGCAGGGCTGGACGATCAAGGTAAACCGATTGCCTGGTTACACAGAACCGCAGCACCCACTATCTCGTCCACATTCGGACCAGACAGCAAGCATCAGATGCCGGTCGAATTGGGCATGGGCGTCATCAATGTGCCTTATGCCATTGCTAACCTGCGCATCGAAAATCCGGAAGCCGAAGCTCATACGCGTATTGGCTGGTTTCGATCGGTATCTAATATTCCGCACGCCTTCGCGATTCAATCGTTTGTCGCAGAATTGGCCGCTGCGGCGGGACGCGACCATAAAGATTTCTTACTGGAATTAATTGGTCCACCGCGCCGGATCGACCCGCGCACCCTGGGCGACAACTGGAATCACGGCGAATCGCCAGAGCTTTACCCTATCGATACCGGTCGTCTGCGCCGTGTCACTGAAACCGTCGCAGACAAAGCCGGTTGGGGACGTGCGTTGCCTAAAGGCCGAGGCTTGGGCATTGCCGCGCATTACAGCTTTGTGACTTATATTGCCGTAGCTGTGGAAGTGGCCGTTAGCGAAGACGGAATTTTGAGCATTCCCCGCATTGATGTCGCCGTGGATTGCGGACCGCAGGTTAATCCTGAACGTATCCGTTCGCAGATTGAAGGAGCCTGTATTATGGGGGTAAGTCTGGCAACTCTTGGGGAAATAAGCTTCAAGGATGGCGCGGTGGTGCAGGATAATTTTCATCAATACCAGCTGACCCGTATGGATGACGCCCCTCGCGAAATCCGAGTGCATCTGCTGCCTGCGACCGAGTTCGACACACCGCTCGGCGGCGTGGGCGAACCGGCTGTACCGCCCATCGCACCGGCAATATGCAACGCGATTTTTGCAGCGACCGGTCAACGCATCCGGCAGTTACCGATTCGGGAGCAATTGAGAAAAAATTAAACACTTCTCACCCCGGAATTAAGTCATAAAAAAAGCCCGGTAGCTACCGGGCTTTTTTGTGAGCTAAAACAAAAATGCTTTATTTACGCATTGATTTGTTAAATCTTCTGTCCAATTTGTTATTGGCTTCTTGAGATAGCTCCGCCGCACGGTTAGCGGCAGCTTCTGCAGCTTGTGCTTGAGCAGCGGCTTGTGATGCAGACGATTGAGCACTAGCGGCATCAGCCGATGCTTGTTTAACTGAAGCATCCAAACCATCAACTTGTGATTGTAAGTTTTCAATATCTGAATTGCTTGCACAGGCTGCAAGCATACTTAAAGCTACGGTAATCATTGCTAACTTAATTACTTTTTTCATATTACTTTCCTTACTAAAAATTAAAACACATGTAGACATTTTTCAGGTATCTACGCTAAAAATAAAGGCCTGATGATAAGCAGATTTTTTTTAGAAAACTGTCGACTAGCGCCGGAATTTAAGAATATTAAGACTATCTACAGTGATAGAGAAAATCAGGCAAGAATTGCGCTGTTAATATTGATTGGTCAAAAGTTCAAAATCTTCACGTTTATCAATATCCACTGCCGCTTCCGGCAAGGAGATTTTTAATAACCTGTCTTTAAAATTCAAGATCAAAGGCTTGGCACCTCGGTCGCCTTTAAGTGCCAACAAATCCGTAAAAAATTCCGCAGGAAATACGACCGGCACCCCTACCGACTGATGATATTCACTGACAACAATGTGTGTCGGGGCATGTTGCCAGCCGCTCAACAGGTTTTGAATGTGCTCAGCGTTAATTAACGGTTGATCGCACAGCATGATGAGTGCCGCAGCCGCTGATGCGGGCAAAGCTTTAATGCCGGCACGAATTGAAGAGGCCATGCCTTCTTGCCACTGTGAATTCACAATCGAAGTAACATCACCAAGATCGATAGATGTTTGTATCAATTCGGCATGCGCACCCAGCACGACGATAACTCGGTCTCGGTCATGCAAAATTTCGCGGATGTTGGTAATGGCATGGGCCAGCAACGGGCGATTATGCCATTCGAGTAATTGCTTGGGATTCCCCATGCGACTGGAACTGCCCGCCGCTAAAATAATCGCGTAAACGTTATCGATGGCTACATTCATGTAATTCTTCTGCAGCTTTAACACCGAGTTGCTGCCCGCTACGTCTATTCAGTTTGGCATGGATGCCGGCCATTATAGATAGCGCAATTTCTTCCGGCGT
>Ga0208630_100332_pt1 | contig 11042 bp, 9 predicted proteins | sample LakWasMet32_HOW6_2_FD_183874 | JGI IMG/M metagenome (GOLD analysis project Ga0208630, IMG submission 183874) | Freshwater sediment methanotrophic microbial communities from Lake Washington under simulated oxygen tension - Sediment Metagenome... | ecosystem: Environmental > Aquatic > Freshwater >... | reverse complement strand
CTCTTTTTTGCAGAATTGCAAACAACCGCACTTAAAAGCTCACCTGTATGTGGGCTTTTTTCTTGGTAGTGATGGTTCACCATAGACTCAAATAAATGCAAAGATAAGCAATAGGCTAATCAGCCCCACATCCACAATTTGTGTGGATAACTTTGTGGGTGTGATGGGGATAGCGCATGTAAGCCACTGGCGGATATATCAAACGGCTAATCGTAGAAGTTTTGAGCAATCAATATTACTGCAGTTAATATTAACTGGATCACCCAACTTGCTAGCACTTGGTTTAATCATGTTGGCGGTTGTTATATGCTTGATTATCTTTTTCCAATATTAAACTCGCGTATTAGCCACCTACTTCTGGTGGTGTTTCAACATCAAATCGAATGCTACCTTTGTAGGTTTCTATATTTGTAGTTGTCATATTTTTGTCATATTATTGTCACATTTAGCGCGCCTATCTAACGAAACACAAAGTAGCATGGCAACTTTAGATTGATATTGCACGGGCAGTAATTTAGACAACAACATCAAGCCGGCACAATTAAATGCCTAAGCAACTCTTTTAGACAGCTATCAACAATTGATAAGTTCTTTACCAACCAATTTTATGGTGATTTCATGAATATAAACAGAATGGCTATTGCCTCACTATCTATGATGAGTGCTTCATGGATCAATCCTGCATTCGCGCTAGACTTGTATGTGGACAGTAACACTCAGCAGATTTACGCTGCACCGGGTGAGAATCGCGTCAAATTAGGATCTTTTGAGAAAAAAGAAGAAATCGACAAATTAAAGGCAACGCTAAAAGCAGAAATTGAAGCAGAGCTTAAATCAAAACAACCTGCTCAAGCAGACAAACAGGCGAACCCCTCTGAAGTAATCACTAGTTTAAACACAGACTCAACAAATACAGATTTAACCGATAATGTTGCTACGGTAGAAACTCAACCAAAAGTGAAAAAAGGCTATTCACCTGCAAATCTAAGCTACGGGAAAAACGGTTTTGAGTTTAGAACTGATGATGATAAGTTCTCTCTCGCAATTCAAAACAGAGTGCAAGCGCGCTTTGCAGAGCCATTTGATGGTGACCCGCGCACACTTGCAGATTTAGACAAAGACGAGAAGTCATTCATGATTCGTCGTGCCCGTACCAAGCTGAATGGGCACGCATACGTACCCTGGTTAAAATATTACCTCCAATACGACTGGTCTCAACCGGTATTAAGAGATTTAAACTTAACGGTAGACAAATATAAATGGGCGCAAGTGAGAGTTGGGCGCGGCAAAGTCTCTTACAATAATGAACGCGTTACCTCATCTGGTAGCCAACAGTTTGTGAATCGATCTATTGTTAATGACGTTTTTACGGTTGATCGCCAACAAGGCATTGAGGTGAAAGGTAATTTATTTTCAGGTACTTGGTATGACATGACTTACTATGCCGGTGCTTTTACAGGCTTAGGCGTAGGCGAGAGAAATAATGACGATGGCAATATGATGTATTCTGGCAGATTACAGTGGAATGCATTAGGTGGCGAAATGAAGTTCAGCCAGTCGGATATCGAGTTTCATGAACAACCAGCACTAAATATCTCTGTAGCAGCCAATTCAAACAGAAGCAAATGTACCGCTTTTGAAACCGATAGCAGAAGCTGTAGAAACTTAACAGATGTGAACGCTGCAGGCACAGCAAGGTATAGATCACCATCAGAAACGTTCGAAAAAGGTGGCGCAAAGTCTGGTCAATACGAAATCAGCCAAATGATGGAAGAAATACATTTCAAATGGAACGGCTTTTCATTCTTGCATGAGCTGCATGCTAAAAGAATTAAAGACACCCTCAATAACGATCAAGAAACAAAATTACTTGGTGGCTTTGTTCAAGCAGGCTATTTCCCACATCGTCAAATCATGGCTATCCCCGAAAACATCGAACTGGCTGGACGCTATGCTTTTGTAGACATGGATACTGACCGTGACAATGACAAGCAAACTGAGCTAAGCGCAGTGATTAACTACTTTTTAGAGGGTCACTTCAACAAACTAAGCTTACAATTAAGTCGACTCAACGTAGAAGACCCGATTAAACTAGAAAAAGATAACGAAACCAGAGTTTGGGCACAATGGGACTTTTCTTTCTGACACCTTAGTTTATTCCATACATTAAGAAAAATAGCGCCTGTTTGGCGCTACTTAAAACTAATGGCGGCTCACTCTGTCAATGAATTAGGAATTGATGTTGTTTGAAACTGCATGTGTCGTGCATATTTAGCCATTCGCAAGATTACACTAGCAAAAAAACCAAACATCAGCCAAAATTAACAAGAGATGTAGATGAAAGCGCTAATTCAGACAATCAAACATTGCCTCACTGGTTGATGATGTAAATTACATCATTGAATCACCGTCAATCTCAATTGAATTGATAACATCTCGCCCTATTTATTAGTTACTTCAGGTTTATTTAATGAGCACATACAACGAAATCGACGCCCATGACTTATCTGTCATGCTGACCACCCAATCTCTATTATTAGTGGACGTCCGCAACGACGATGAAGTGGCTCGAGGCGTGATTCAAAACGCAGTACATATTCCACTCGCAATGCTTCCAGTTCAGTATGAGTCGCTCGCCAAAGCAGATAACATTGTATTTTACTGCCACAGTGGCGTGCGTTCTGCACACGCAGCTGCTTTTGCCGCTAGCAAAGGCTGTAAGCATGTATATAATTTAGCTGGCGGCGTATTGGCTTGGGCTAGAGCAGGTCATCCGTTTGTGCAAATCAACACACCGTCTAGATAAGCGAGATTATGCAAATCAAAATAAAAGTAACACAGGAAAACTATCATGGATTTTGACAAAGTAGTCGATGCAACAGGTTTAAACTGCCCTTTGCCGATTTTGCGTTGCAAAAAGGGGTTAAGCGATATGGCGGCCTCTCAAGTATTAAAAATAATCTCTACCGACCCAGGCTCAGTGAAAGACTTTAATGCTTTCTGCGTACAGACAGGCCATGAGCTTTTATTATTAGAAGAAGACGAAACCGCATTTACGTTTTATATTAAAAAACGTGTGAGCTAATGAATGCTTGCTGAGATGTAAGCGACTCGTTTAAAAGTTTTTTAACGTCATCTTAATTACTTATCATGTTGTAACCAGCGCAATATCAAAAAAAATAGCTAGCCAATCGGCTAGCTATTTTTACAACTTGTTGCCTAAAGTTTAAAGTTACTTAAGCTTTGCCAACTGACTAGCCAACTTATCCAAAGTTGCACTAAAGTCAGCCACTCGTGCTTTCTCTTGCTCAACCACTGCGGCTGGCGCTCTTGCTACAAAACTTTCGTTATTGAGCTTGGCGTTTGCTTTGTTGATTTCGTTTTCTAAGCGTGTAACTTCTTTACTTAAGCGCTCTTTTTCCGCTGCGACATCAATCTCAACTTTCAGCATTAATTTAAAGTCATTGACTAACATCACAGGTGCATCAGCTTCTGGTAGGTCGCTTACGATGCTTACTTCCTCAAGCTTAGCCAGTGCTTTTAAGTATGGTGCATAGGCAGTTAACGCTTCTGCATCACCTGCGGCAATCAGTGGCACCCGCGCTGCTGGTGAAATGCCCATTTCGCCACGTAAGCTTCTGCATGCATCTACCGCTTGTTTCAGCAAAGCAACCCATGCTTCAGAGCCTTCATCAAGCTTGTCTGGCTGTGCTTTTGGATAAGCTTCTAGCATAATGCTTGCGCCATGCTTTTCTGTCATCGGCGCGATCGTTTGCCAAATTTCTTCTGTGATAAATGGCATGATAGGGTGAGCTAGGCGCAAGATGGTTTCCAATACACGTAACAAAGTACGACGAGTACCGATTTTTTCTGCCTCATTGCCGTTTTGTATCTGTACCTTGGCTAGTTCTAAATACCAATCGCAATACTCATCCCATACAAATTCATAAATCGCTTTGGCTGCCAAGTCAAAGCGATAGTCTTCAAACGCACGCTCAACCTCAGCTTCTGTACGTTGCAATATGCTCACAATCCAACGGTCTGCCTGTGAAAATACGCGACCACCTTCCACACAACTACCAAGACCAAAACCGTTGTCTTGGCCTTCTGTATTCATCAACACAAAACGCGTTGCATTCCACAATTTATTGCAGAAATTACGGTAGCCATCACAGCGCTGTAAATCAAACTTAATATCACGGCCAGGTGAGGCTAATGCGGCAAACGTGAAGCGTAGCGCATCGGTACCATAGGCGTTAATGCCTTCAGGGAACTCTTTACGTGTACGCTTCTCGATTTTTTCGGCATCTTTCGGGTTCATCAACCCTGTCGTGCGTTTTTTAATCAGCTCATCCAGACCAATCCCATCAATCAAGTCGATAGGGTCCAGCACGTTGCCTTTAGATTTACTCATCTTCTGACCTTCAGCATCACGAATCAAGCCGTGTACATAGACATGCTTGAACGGAATTTTGCCTGTGATGTGCGTGGTCATCATCACCATACGCGCGACCCAGAAGAAAATAATATCGAACCCTGTCACCAACACTGAAGATGGCAAATACTGTTGCAAGGCAACATTGGCAGCATCTTTCTCTGCATCACCGGTCCAGTCTAACGTTGAGAACGGCCATAAGGCTGATGAGTACCAAGTATCCAGCACATCATCGTCACGTTTCAAATGACCAGCATAACCATCTTTTGCGGCCTGTGCCTTAGCTTCTGCTTCATCATGCGCAACGTATACTTTGCCGTCATCAGAATACCAAGCCGGGATTTGATGCCCCCACCATAACTGACGAGAAATACACCAGTCTTGAATGTTATTCAGCCATTGGTTATAGGTATTAACCCAGTTTTCTGGATAAAACTTGATTTCACCACTGGCAACAACGTCCAATGCTTTCTGGGTAATTGATTTACCATCAGCCGCAGGTTTGCTCATTGCTACAAACCATTGGTCGGTCAGCATAGGCTCAATCACCACATTGGTACGGTCACCACGCGGCACTTTGAGCTTATGTTTCTCAGCCTTAACTAAGTAACCTTGCGCCTCTAAGTCTGCTACCACCTGCTTACGTGCGGCAAATCGCTCAAGACCAATCAGATTAGCTGGCATCTCGATAGCTGGGCTAATAGAGCCGTCTGCCGCCCACACTTCCGCGGCCGCTGGAACAAAGCCTTGCAGATTCAAAATAACAATTTTATCCAAGCCATGACGTTGACCGACCATATTATCGTTGAAGTCATGCGCAGGCGTGACTTTCACCACTCCGGTACCGAACTCCAAATCGACGTAATCATCAGCAATAATTGGGATCTCACGGCCACATAATGGCAATTTAACGTGCTGACCAATCAGGTGTTTATAACGCTCATCTTCTGGATGCACCATCACCGCCACGTCACCCAGCATAGTTTCTGGGCGAGTTGTCGCGACTGTCAAATGACCTGCACCATCCGCGAGCGGATAGTTGATGTGCCACATGAAGCCGTCTTCCTCTTCCTGCACCACTTCTAGATCTGATACAGCTGTACCTAACTTCACATCCCAGTTCACTAAGCGTTTGCCACGGTAAATCAGGCCTTCGTTATACAAGCGCACAAAGGTTTTGGTCACCGTTTGGTTTAGGCCTTCATCCATGGTGAAGCGCTCACGTGACCAATCTGGGGATGTGCCTAAACGGCGCATTTGTTTAGTAATCGTACCGCCTGAGTACTCTTTCCATTCCCAGACTTTTTCAAGAAACTTTTCACGCCCTAAGTCATGGCGGGATACGCCTTGTGCATCTAACTGACGCTCAACCACAATTTGCGTCGCGATACCTGCGTGATCTGTGCCTGGTTGCCATAGCGTATTGTCGCCGCGCATACGGTGATAACGGGTTAACGCATCCATTAGCGTCTGGTTAAAGCCGTGCCCCATATGGAGCGTGCCTGTCACGTTTGGCGGGGGTAATAAAATACAGAAGTTATCTTGCTTAGCGGTATCTAAACCAGCGGCATAGTAGCCTTGCCCCTCCCAGAATTCATACCATTTGCTTTCAATGGTTTTTGGGTCGAATGATTTTGCTAACTCTTTATTTTCTTGCATCTTTTGTGTGGTGTTGTCAGTTGTCATAACCTAGCATTTTATCACAGGGCAAACCTGCTGTTATATCGCCAAATAGCTTGCGATAAAAGAAAGCAAAATAGCCGCAAGAAATATTGAAAAGTGCACAATTGCCCAATAGCGGTAACGCAGCCTTAATGCCTGCGGCGTGATGCCAGAGATCACGAATAGGCGTTTATTTTTTGGTTTTGCAATCAGATGTCGCTCGTTCTTTAGCAACTGCGCCTGCTTAAGTTTCACTTCAGAATAAGCCTGTTCGCGCGCCAGCGCCCATTCATGCATATCAACTTCACCATCTCGGTTAAGATCAAAACGCTGTAAAAGCCTAGTTTTAGATTGCTTCCATTGCGTCAGTAATTTGCCGACTTCCTGATGGATTTCAGATTCCGTATTGGCTTGTGTATTGCCATCTAAATCACCCAATACATAAATAGATTTATCCGTAAATAACACATCCTCAATATATCGATGCCCATTTTGCGTAATCACATGGCGGCTGGCTGCATAAATATGAGCACCTTTGGGGTCAACCACGCACACGCCAGACTCATCATGCAACTCAAATACTTGCTCGCTCACTTGGTAGTCTTCTAAACGCCACATGTAATTGCTATCACGTGCGTAAACCCATAGCCGAAACCAAACACAAGGTACGCCTTGTATCGGGCTGCGCGTTGGGCTTAGATGTTTAGATTTTCCGAAAAGCTCAACATAGCCTTGGGCCGCCGAAGCAATCGTTGAAATAGGCACTTCAGATATCGCAAGCAGTCTTTTATAGTTAAATGCCCAAGCAAATATAGCCACCAAGGCACTTAATCCAAATAGAAATGGGAGTTGATGGGCTTGCCGATCGTGATAATCTAAATACACGCCCGCAAGCACCAACCCAATACAAACACATAAGGCTAGCGGGTTTAAATAGTAACTACGAAACTGCACACACGACCTAAAGCTTTGTATTAAAGCGCTGACCAACCTCAACATCGGTTAACTCGGCTGAAGAGAACTTAAGCAGCTGTTCTTTAACAAAACCAAATAGTCTCGCCACAATTACATCGGGAAATTGTTGAACACGTACATTGTTAATATAAACACTATCGTTATAAAACTCGCGCCGATCTGCAATTTGATTTTCAAGCCCTGTGATGCGGGTTTGCAACATAAGGAAGTTTTGGTTTGATTTAAGCTCTGGGTAATTTTCTGCCACTGCAAAAAGGCCACCTAGGCCCACGCGAAGTGCACTTTCAGCCTGCCCTAATGCGGCAACATCATGATGATCACGTGCCTCATTGACTTGGGTACGTGCTTGAATGACTTTTTCTAACGTTGCTTGCTCATGCTGCATATACTGCTTACAAGTATCAATCAGCTTGGGCAACTCATCGTGCCGCTGCTTTAGCAATACATTGATATTGGACCAGGCTTTCTCAACGTTATTTTTAACACTGACCAAGCTGTTGTAAGTGATCACAAAGTACAGCACGACTACCGCCACCACCATCCACGTTAACATCGCGTCCCCTTATTGTTATTCATATGGCCTACATGATAAAAGATAGTATCACTGACTGTTTATATATTAAATATCAGGCATCAATAACGGGCTGACTTTTTCCCAGTATCTAGAAAATCGTTTTAAGCGCTTTTCACTAAGTCGCACATTCACTAACTTTTCCATAGGCTGCCATCTTGGTGCAAATGGCGCTAAAATCTCTTTGACTGTCAGGTTGGGTGTATCTTGCGTGACCACTTGCCCCACCCCTTTTTGCATGAACACTTCATGCGTGTCACCCATCCACACCTCAACACTCATCATCTCATGCAGGCAATCCGCAACAAACTGCAAACGATTAAGCGACCAGTGCCCACATAGCACAGGATCAAAGACAAATATCTTAGGGTATGGCTTATCCATCAATGCATTATGTGCAGATAACATTTCATCATGGACATAAATAGCATTCGCCTGAAAACGATGGGCGGCTTTCATTGGCAATGATTTAATCGTATATTGTTTTGGAATCGTGGCGATAGGTGGCGAAAATAAGCGTACATTCAATGCCTCATAGCTAGCATCAAACGGACATTTTGCAGAACATGTGGCGCAGTACTTTCCGCCGGTATAACGCTCTAAGTTTTCTTTGTTGAAGTAATACGGTTTAGAGCTAAAGGTAGAAGCAATCCATTGCCAAGACAAATGATTGCTGGCGAAATCACCATCCAACAAATGTGCTTCAAACCAATCAGCGGCTTCACGCCAGTCCATTTTTAGATGATGGACAATATAACTGGCAAACCACATGCGGGCATGGTTATGCAGATACCCAGTATCAAGTAACTCTTTCACAAAGCCATCCATACATGGCAAGCCAGTGTTCGCTTGTTTAACGGCATCACTCAGTGTCTGGTACTGAATATCTACTTTAGGAGGCTCCATTTCACTAAAGATTGCATTTCCTTCTGCAAACCAGACTTGTCGCCAAAAGTCACGCCAAGCCAATTCCATCAGCAACTTCTCAGCTTGTATGCCTGACTGTTTTTTCACAAAAGCGAACACTTCACTAAGCGTCAAACAGCCATGACGTAAATACGGTGATAAATGTGTCACCGCACCATTAACAAAATTACGATTGCGGCCATATTGTATGGCATCAATTGCATTGAGCTTTCTGACCCCACTGGCCCTGCCTCCAGACCACGCCAACTCAAGATCAGGTCCTTTCGCCGCAGAAAACAGACGCCTAATGTAGTGCAACCTTTCTTCCCGATCGCTAGGGATATTGAGTTTTTGTGCGGAGCCCATTGATGTATTTCCTACAAGATTAAGGATGTGTGATATACCACCCAAAAGGGTACACCTTTTGTACATAATTTAATATTAAAAAATATTGAAATATCATGCAATAATAATCACCGATGTTTACGATTATCAATTTATAAATTCTTTTTAGCAGGATATCAAATGATAGAAGCAACATGGGTTTGGGCGGTATTAGGTATTGTTTTAATCGCAGTCGAAATACTGGCCATCGGTACGTTGTATGTATTATGGTTTGGTATTGCAGCCATTTGTTTGGCGATCGCAACGTGGTTCTTTCCTGACACTCCTTACGCAATTCAATTTATCGCTTTTGCCATACTCTCACTCGGATCCTTAGCAATATGGCGTCGTTATTACAAAAGAAATGACACCAGCTCACCTGTTGGACAATCACAAGGTGAAGAAATAGGACGCGTTGGCACCGTAGTAGAAGCAACAAGTCCCACACAAAATGGCTTGATACGCTTCACTCAAGGCTTAATGGGTAGCCGCGAGTGGATGGCAGTTTCCGATGAAGTTATTGAAATTAACAGTCAGGCAAAGGTCATCGCTGTTGAAGGCAATGCACTTCGCATTACAAAAATCAGTTAACGCTTTTTAATCGTCACTTAAGAGGAATATTCAAATGACAGAATTTAGTTTAGTACTCATTTTTTTAGCCATTGTTGCCATCATTAAAGGTGTTCGTATTGTGCCGCAAGGTGAAGAGTGGGTGGTTGAGCGACTAGGTAAGTTTGCTGGCGTATTAACTCCAGGACTACATGTCATCAACCCGATTTTCACCAAGGTCAGCTATAAAGTCACTACCAAAGACATTATTCTGGATGTGCCAGAGCAAGAAGTCATCACTCGCGATAACGCTGTGATTTTAGCTAATGCAGTTGCATTTATTAAAGTGACGAAGATTGACCGCGCTGTATACGGCATTGAGAATTTCCGTGAAGCAATGCGCAACATGGTGCAAACCAGCTTACGTTCCATCATTGGCGGCATGGATTTAAACCAAGCCCTGACCTCACGTGATCGCATTAAATCTGAGCTAAAACTTGCCATTGCAGATGAAGCACTAGACTGGGGCTTAACGGTTAAGTCTGTAGAGATTCAAGACATCAAACCATCCCCTAACATGCAAGATGCAATGGAGCGTCAGGCAGCAGCAGAACGCGAAAGAGTTGCGGTAGTGACCGAGGCAGAAGGCGCAAAACAATCCCTTATTTTAAATGCTGAAGCACGCTTAGAGGCCGCACGTAAAGATGCTGAAGCACAGATGGTCGCGGCAAAAGCCTCTGCAGAGTCAATCAAGTTCATTACAGAAGCCGTGCAAGAGAATAACGCATCAGCGATGTTCTTGTTAGGTGACCGCTACATCACAGCGCTACAGAAAATTTCATCTTCTGAAAACAGCAAAATTGTGGTCATGCCTGGTGACTTAGTGGGTGCCGTTAAAAGCCTTGTTGGCGGGAAATAAATAACGCTTAATCAATCAACCTTACCGATTTCCTCCCCTGTAATAGGGGAGGAACATTAATGACCACAGACCGTACATGCAGGGTCTTTACTCAGCTTAATCGTACGCCATTCCATAGAGAGTGCATCTAGCAACAATAAGCGCCCTTGCAAGCTATCTCCGATACCCATGAGTATTTTCAGCGCCTCTGCCGCTTGGCAAGTGCCGATCATCCCCACCAGTGGTGCAAACACACCATTCGTGGCACAACGTAAATCGCTATCTTCACCGTTATCAGGAAATAGGCAGTGGTAACATGGGCTGAGTACTGAGCGCATGTCATACACAGTGATCTGCCCCTCAAAACCAATCGCAGCCCCGGACACCAATGGTTTTTTCAATTGCACACAAAGACGATTCAAGAGATAACGCGTCGAAAAATTATCACTACAGTCAATCACCACATCCGCCTGTGTAATTAGCTTTTCAAAGTCAGTCTCTGATGACTTTTCACAAACGGTATTCACCGTAATCTCTGGATTAATTGCCAATAAGGTGGCTTGTGCCGATAGGGCTTTGTTCACACCCACAGCGCTTGTGGTGTGCACAATTTGGCGCTGTAAATTAGTTAAATCTACCACATCAAAATCACAGATAGTGAG
>Ga0208630_100327_pt1 | contig 11102 bp, 8 predicted proteins | sample LakWasMet32_HOW6_2_FD_183874 | JGI IMG/M metagenome (GOLD analysis project Ga0208630, IMG submission 183874) | Freshwater sediment methanotrophic microbial communities from Lake Washington under simulated oxygen tension - Sediment Metagenome... | ecosystem: Environmental > Aquatic > Freshwater >... | reverse complement strand
TAAAAAGCCCTTTCGTGGCAACGGATTAGCAGGCCATTATAGTAATCTCAATGTGATAAGTACGGTTTTTAGTAAAAATAATCGAAGACTTATTTCATCGCCACTTTCAAACCGGCATTACAAAAAACACTGGGTCACAATGCAGGCCCATCAGCCTATGAGTTCACTCGGATACTTGGTTGAGACTGTAAACGCTGATTGGCAGCTAATTGCCCGAAAAACTTTATTTATCGTGTATCACTTCGTCAGGCTAGAATCGTTGCTAGACTGTTTCGGTGTGTTAGACCGTTGGGTCATGAAACAATTTAATGGGTGAATATCTGTGATAGGACGTCGTGTCAAAAGTAATACCTGCTCCAATGCGCTGCAATTAAATGAATGTCTAGCCAAAACCTATAAAACCATCTCGGGAGAAAAGCTTGCCGGTCGCCAAGTCTTAAACCATTGCCAGATTGTCGGTGAAGTAGCCCGCGAGTTGCTTAACCGGATGCCGGATTGGTTAACTGCAGAATTATTTCCCAAAGGCTCGGAGTTGATTGCCGCTTCTCATGACATTGGCAAAGTTAGTCCTACTTTTCAAGAAAAACTCTATCGCGGCACAGACGGGTACCGCAACAACACCAAACCTGGACTGGAAAAATTTAACCCCGAGTCAGAAAAACAATGGGGCGGTCATGCCGGTGTCAGCCAAGCAGCGGCTCAATATTTAAAGCTAGGGAAATACATTCCCGAAATTCTCGGACAGCATCACGGTTACTCGCCGAACATGACCAATCTTGCCACCGATGAAGTATTCGGCGGCCCAGCTTGGCAGCAACGCCGGGAAGAATTGGTCGCTGGATTAAAAGCGGCATTACAGACTGAATTTCCAGTGGTTACCAACGAATTACAGGCGCGCGTGCTGGCAGGTTTCACTACCGTAGCCGATTGGATTGGCTCGGGTTCGCTATTTGATGTGCCTACCGACGACTGGCAGCCACGTATCAAACAAGCGCTGGACGAGGCAGGTTTTCTGCAACCTACGCTAAAACATGATTTAAGTTTCGCCGAGATTTTTGGCTTTCAACCCCGTAATGTTCAGCATTGCTTCATTGAGCAAGTGACGCAACCCGGCGTCTACGTGTTGGAAGCACCGATGGGATTGGGGAAAACTGAAGCTGCACTCTATGCCGCATACCGAATGCTAGTCACCAATCAAGCCACCGGCATTTACTTTGCTCTGCCCACACAATTAACATCGGACAAAATCCATGACCGGGTTAGTGACTTTCTCAGGCAAATTCTTGATAGCGACAGCTCACACCAACAACCCTTGTTACTGCATAGCAACGCTTGGCTGAAAACCGAGCTGGGTAAAGAAGGTAATCCCGGCGGCTCCTGGTTTCAAGCCTCCAAACGCGGCATTCTGGCACCGTTCGCGGTCGGTACCATCGACCAAGCTTTGATGGCGGTAATGAATGTCAAACATGGCTTTGTACGGACTTTCGGCCTTGCCGGCAAAGTGGTGATTCTGGATGAAGTGCATAGTTACGACAGTTACACCGGCACTATTCTGGATGAATTGGTACAGGCCCTTCGGCAACTGCATTGCACGGTGATTATTCTCAGCGCCACGCTCACAGGCCAGCGACGCAGCATTTTGTTAAATAGCGCATCGATTAATAAAAATTACCCGCTGATTTCCGCCGCGCCTAAAACAGGCGGTTTGAGTGAGCAAGCTGTGTCAGATTGTGTGGATGTCAGTGTGACTATTCAGCAATGTCAGGACGACAATGCGGCAATTGAAGAAGCGTTAAAACGTACTGAACAAGGACAGCAAGTGTTGTGGGTGGAAAATACGGTTGCCGAAGCTCAGCAAATCTATTTGCTACTGGCCGCCCGAGATTGTTCGCCAAAAATTGAATGCGGCTTGCTGCATTCTCGTTTCCTAAAAACTGATAGGGAACGTAACGAAAATTATTGGACCAGTTTATACGGCAAAGACGGCAGCACCGAGCGAACTCAATGTGGCCGCATATTAGTTGGTACACAGGTTCTCGAACAATCGCTGGATATAGACGCCGATTTTCTAGTGAGCCGCTTTGCGCCCAGCGACATGTTACTGCAACGCATTGGTCGCTTATGGCGGCATGACAATACCTTGCGCCCCGCTGATGCAAAACACGAAGTTTGGTTGCTTGCCCCTGAATTGGCTAAGGCTATCGGTAATCCGGAGCAAGCTTTTGGCAAAACAGCCAAAGTGTATAGTCCTTATGTGCTGTGCCGTAGTCTGCAAGTTTGGCAAGACCGGTCACAGGTCGTTATACCCGGTCAAATTAGGGACATCATTGAAGCCACTTATGCCGATAGGGAAGAAACCGGAGCCATGCTGAATTATCTCAATAAGCTTGATGAAAAAAGAAAAATTATGCGTAGCGAAGCCTTGCGGGGATTAACGTCTGAAACACCAACAATGCCCGAAGAAAGAGCTAACACGCGTTACAGCGAACAAGATTCCGTCGACGTGTTACTGATTAAAAACTACCAGATTGATAAACAACAAGGCGGTGTTCTGGTGAGGTTTTTAGACGGCGAAAGCGTCTTACTAACCGATAAGGGCAAAGGCTTACTTCCTGAGCAACGACGACAGTTGGCGGCAAAACTGCTGCAAAACACCGTGCGGGTTGCCGAGTATCTGGCGCCCAAAGCCATCGTCGGTAACGGCCTGGATTGGCTGCAAGAGTATATCTATCTGGGCAAGGCCGAAGGCGGAGAAAACCGGCTGCGCGTTGCCAAAGTATTGGACAGCGATGTAGTTGTCAGCTTGGATGGTGGAGAAGCCTTAGAAAAATATTCGATTCAATACGATCAACACCTCGGCTACCAAGCCGACAAATAACCCAAGGAGGATAAATGTCCACAGAAAACCGCTTTAACCTGATCGACGAACCCTGGATACCGATCGTTGATGTCGGCCGAGTCAGCTTAAAAGACGTTTTTAGCCGACGCGATTACCGCGCATTAGGCGGCAACCCGGTACAAAAAATCGCGCTAACTAAATTACTGTTGGCGATTGCCCAAGCAGCGGTCACCCCTGAAGATGATGAAGCCTGGGCCGAGCTGGGAGCAGAAGGCTTGGCTGCAAAATGTCTGGCGTATTTAGATAAATGGCATGACCGGTTTTGGCTCTATGGCGATAGGCCGTTTTTGCAGATGTCGGCGATTCAGGCTGCCAGTATCCAAAGCTTTGGTGCTGTTCTGGCAGAAATTGCTACCGGCAACACGACGGTATTGACGCAAACACAAACTGAAAAAAGCTTATCCGATGCGGATAAAGCCTTGCTGATCGTGTCCTTGATGGGATTCGGTTTAGGAGGCAAGAAAACCGACAACAGTGTGGTGCTTTCGCAAGGTTACACCGGAAAGGCCAATGACAAAGGCAAACCTGCTACCGGCAAACCGGGGCCTGCCGTTGGTTTTATGGGGGTTATGCACAATTTTCTGATTGGCCAATCCGTTGCAGAAACACTGTGGCTGAATCTGCTGACAGCCGAACAAATTCAAAAAATGCGCATTTACAGCGGTGGATTAGGGACGGCGCCGTGGGAAGTTATGCCGACAGGCGAAGCTTGCGAGACGGCCAAAGCCTTGCAAACCAGTTTGATGGGGCGATTACTGCCGTTATCGCGCTTTTGTTTATTGGCAGAGACGGGGCTGCATTATTCAGAAGGAATCGCCCACCAAGGCTACAAAGAAAGCATGGTAGATCCCAGTGTGTCGGTTGACTATTCAGGTAAAGACCCGAAAGTGATTTGGGTTGATCCTGAAAAAAGACCGTGGCGCTTTTTGACCGCATTATTAGGGTTTTTGGCACAAACCGGCAGTTCAGGTTTTAATTGCTACCAATTAAGATTTGGCTTGCCGCGCGGTAGAGCTCGCGTTGAAACGCTTGGTATTTGGTCGGGTGGTCTTCGAGTCAGCAGCAACGCCGGTGAACAATACGTTTCTGGTACAGACGACTTCGTCGAATCCGTCATTATGCTGCCGCAAGATATTTTTGGAACGCTGTGGTTTGCCAACTTACAACAGGAAATGACTGAGTTGGACCAACTCTCCAAAATCGTTTACAGCGCCACGCTTAACTTCTTCAAAAATCAAAATATGGACGGCAAAGCGCAGGCCGGTTTAGCCAGCAATCTGTTTTGGCAACTCTGCGAGCGCAGGTTTCAAGAGTTGGTTAATGTTTGCGATGACTTTAATCAAGCCCAAGCCCTGCGCAAAAACTTCGCCGGTTTTGCCAATCAAGCCTATGACCGTTTTTGCGCCCACGACACCGCCCGGCAACTGGATGCCTGGGCTAAAAACAGGCCCAATCTGGGTAAATACCTGAAAAATCAAACCAAAACCGAAGAGGCTCCTGCATGAGTAGTGAAGTAAGCAAACCCAGCAAAAGCGCGGCTTTTGTAACGTTTACCGTTGAGCAATGCCAACACAACAACGGCCTTGCCGCCGCATTAAAGCGTGCCGACAACCCGGCGACCGAATACCAATGCTGGGAACATCTGGCGGCCTTTCATATCGACCTGGAAAAAGATTATGAGCGCTTACCCTATGCCACCATTGCCGCTGCAATTGCCAAGGCTAAAGCGGCGCATAACGGCAACGTCGGCATTGGCCGTGCTATTGCCCTGTGTTACGAGGACGGCAATAACAGCGATCAGGCTAAAGCCAAGCTGCGGCGTTTACTGGCTTGCGAATCGGTTGATGAAGCCTGCCGGATTTTACGGCCACTGTTCAGCTTGATCGACAGCAAAGCAGGGGTAACTTTGAACTATGCACAGCTGTTATCTGATTTACTCAAATTCCATTGGGACAATCAACGCGTCAAAACCCGTTGGGCGCAAGACTTTTATAGCCGCTTAACTGAGCAGGAGGAAGCATGAGTGATGACTCAGTTTCTATGCATGCCAGCGTATTGCGCTTGTCTCGCGGTGATGTCAAAGCCCTGAAAATCACTGATGCCTATTCTCTGCATCGAGTCGTTTACGATTTATTCGACGATGTTCGTAGCGAGCAGCAAAAGCAGGCCAGCGTCACCAGCGGCATTTTATACGCGGATAAAGGCGGCGACTTTAATAGTCGATTGATTCTGATGCTCGCCGATCGCCTGCCCAATCCGGCGCCTGCCTTCGGAGAAGTCGAAAGCAAAATCATCGGTGAGCAGTTTTTACAACACAGCCGCTACGCCTTTGAAGTGACCGTTAATCCCGGTAAACGCGACAATCAAAGCGGCAAAATCGTTGCGGTGCGCGGACGTGAAGCGATTGCCGAGTGGTTTATCGAACGCGGCGAAAAATCCTGGGGCTTTAAGGTCAACCCCAACAATCTACAGATTGAAAAAATGTCCGTGCAAACCTTTAAAAAAGACGGACAAACCGTCACTCACGGCAGCGCTACCTTAAAAGGTGAATTGCAGGTTACCGACCGCGAACAATTCAGCCAAAGTTTTCGGCAAGGTATCGGCCGGGGTAGGGCTTTCGGCTTTGGCCTGTTGCAAATCGTACCGTTTCCATCCACTTTCTCTTAACCACCAAGGAATCAACTCCATGATCAACAACCCACTTAAAAACACCCGTATCGAATTCCACGTTCTGCAATCTTTTCCGGTGACCTGCCTGAACCGTGACGACGTCGGCGCGCCGAAAACCGCCCAGGTTGGCGGCAGCACTCGGGCGCGAGTTAGTTCGCAAGCCTGGAAACGCCCTGTGCGAATGGCATTGCATGACTTCGGTGCCAAACTGGCTATTCGCAGTAAACATGTTGCCGACTATGTTGCCAAAGCCTGTGTCCAAGTGGGAGCAAATGAAGAGCAAGCCAGCGCCTGTGGTGAGGTGATTGCCGCATCGCTGAGCAAAGAGACGTTGCACTTTTTTACCGAAACCGAAGCTCAGGCTTTTGCTGTATTCGCTCAAGAACAAGGTTTCGATAGCAGTAAAATTAAAGACAAAGACATTCAAAAACTGGCTAAAAAAACGTTTAACCCGGCGATTGACGGTCTCGACATTGCCCTGTTCGGCCGCATGGTCGCGCAAGCTGCCGAACTCAATGTCGAAGCCGCCGCTTCATTTTCCCATGCCATTTCTACCCACAAAGTCAGTAACGAAGTCGAGTTTTTTACCGCGTTAGACGACCTGCAAACTGACCCCGGTGCGGCGCACATGGGCAGTTTGGAATTTAACTCCGCGACGTATTACCGCTACATCAGCCTGGACTTGGGGCAATTACACCAAACCCTGGCCGGGCAAAACCTGCCGGAAGCGGTAGAGGCGTTTACCAAGGCCCTGTTTGTCGCCGTTCCGGCAGCCCGACAAACCACCCAATCCGGCGCTTCGCCGTGGGAATTTGCCAAAGTGCTGGTTAGAAAAGGTCAGCGTCTGCAAGTGCCGTTTGAAACGGCGATTAAAGTCAAAGACGGCGGTTTTCTACAACCCAGCATTAATGCATTGACCGACTACCTAGCAAAAAAAGAAAAACTGGCGGGCTCGTTATTCGGAAAAATTAATGAATACACCTTTGGCGAAGACGAAAACTTTAATATCGACGACCTGATTGCCGCGCTAAAGCAACATGCTAAGGTAGAAGTTAATGACTAATCCCTACCTGTTGCTCTGGCTTGAAGCGCCGCTGCAATCCTGGGGGCATGATTCCAAATTCGGCCGTCGCGATACGCTTAACTTTCCGACCAAGTCCGGGGTGCTGGGGTTGATTTGTAGCGCCTTGGGTGCTGGCGGCGAGCAATGCGAATTACTCGCCGAGTTTGCTTCTTTAAATCAAACCGTCTTGTCTTTTGTGCGCAGTCGCGACCATAACGGCGAACCGGTCAAGCGTGATCGGGAGCCGCTGCTGCGGGATTTTCATATGGTGGGCAGCGGTTACGATGACAAAGATCCGTGGGCCAGCCTGTTAATCCCTAAAACCAGTGACGGTAAAAAAGCCGTGGGCGGCGGGGCAAAAATGACTTACCGCTATTACTTGCAAGACGCTTATTTTGCTGTGCTGCTGCAAGTGCCGACAGCCAAGGCCGATGCCATTGCCGAAGCCCTGCAAAACCCGGCTTGGGATGTTTACTTGGGCCGAAAAAACTGCGTGCCGACTGATTTCATCTTTCGTGGACGTTACGAAGACGAGTCCGAAGCAATGGCTCAAGCCCAGGCGATTGCCCGCAACAAAGCGTTGCTGGAGGATTTCCGGGTACTAGATGGAGAGCATGAAGGCGAGGCGTTGACGTTAATGGATGTACCTATCCAGTTCGGCGAACGCAAACAGTATCGCGATCGCCGGGTGACCGTGCTTACCACCTAGTCCGGCAACCGGGCGATGCTATTTAACAATTTGGATGATTCCCGGCGGTCAGTGAGTTGGCACGGGGATAGAGGGAGTATTTATATGGCTACCGAAAATGGATCAACCCGCTTACTGATAAAAGTAACCCGCGACACGCTACCGCAAGTCAGCAGTAAATATCCTTTTATTTACCTGGAACGGGGGCGCTTGGAAATCGATGACAGCAGTGTTAAATGGATAGACTGCGAAAACAATGTGGTGCGCCTGCCCATTGCAACACTGAATTGCCTGTTGTTAGGCCCCGGCACCAGTATCACTCACGAATCTGTCAAAGTCATCTCAGCCGCTAATTGCAGCGTTTGTTGGGTAGGCGAGGATAGCTTGCTCTTTTATGCCGTAGGTCAAACCCCGACGGCAAACACCCACAACTTTCGTCGGCAAATGTTATTGTCTGCCGATGAAAACAAATCGCTGGAAGTTGCCAGGCGCATGTACGCCCGGCGCTTTCCCGATGCCGAACTGGCCGGAAAAAATCTGAAGGAAATGATGGGCATGGAAGGCTATCGGGTAAGGCAATTGTATGAACAAAAAGGCCAGGAGTATAAAACCGGCTGGAAAGGTAGGTCTTATGTGCCCGGCAAATTTGAGCTGGGCGATATGACTAACCAGATTTTGACCTCTGCCAATGCCGCGCTCTATGGCATTTTAAGTTCTGCGGTACATAGCCTGGGTTACTCGCCGCATATTGGTTTTATCCATTCCGGCAGTCCGTTACCGTTTATTTACGATCTGGCCGATTTGTATAAAGAAAAACTCTGTATTGACTTGGCTTTTAGCTTAACGCTTGATATGGCCGGACGATACAACAAGCACAAAGTTTCCGAAGGTTTTCGCAAGCGTGTTATTGAAATGGATTTGTTAGTGCAGATTGCCGACGATATTGAAGAAATTTTTGGAGGTAAACGTGCTCGTCGTAATAGCTAATGATCTACCGCCGGCAGTGCGCGGGCGGATGAAATTGTGGTTTGTTGAACCTAGACCTAATGTTTTTGTCTCCGGCGTCAAAGATTCGGTGGCCACAAAAGTGGTGGACTATCTCTATGAGCATTGTCCACCGGAAAGCGGTTTAATGGTGTTTCGTCGAATCAATAACACGCCGGGTTACGAAATTCGGGGGATCGGTGATACCAAACGCAGTATTTGCGAAATCTCCGGTCTACAACTGGTACTTGAAAAAGAGAGCAGTACAGAAAACCAAAATACCTAAAATACCGTATCTTGTGATTAAATAATTCTGCGCCACAATTTGTTGGTGTCTTCCCCACGCCCGTGGGGGTGTTTCTCATGGATATTCCAATGCCACACGCAGTACAACGTCTTCCCCACGCCCGTGGGGGTGTTTCTGATTCCTTCCGATTTGCGACCACCAGACAGGCGTCTTCCCCACGCCCGTGGGGGTGTTTCTACCAGAGTTATCAAAGCTTGGATGAGTAGGGTGTCTTCCCCACGCCCGTGGGGGTGTTTCTCTATCCATTCACTAATATTTTTTACGTCCTGAGTCTTCCCCACGCCCGTGGGGGTGTTTCTGTAGTTTTGCGTATGACACGCACATTGCGTAAGTCTTCCCCACGCCCGTGGGGGTGTTTCTTGTTTGATATACAAGGCTTTTTCTTCAGGTGTGTCTTCCCCACGCCCGTGGGGGTGTTTCCAAGTAGTTTTAACTTGTTTATCGATGATGGCGGTCTTCCCCACGCCCGTGGGGGTGTTTCTCAACGCGGAAGAGGCGACAACAACCGGCAGACGTCTTCCCCACGCCCGTGGGGGTGTTTCTTTGTCGTTTAAATAAACCGTTTGGGTTGTGCCGGTCTTCCCCACGCCCGTGGGGGTGTTTCTCGGTAAAGAGGTTGTTGTCGGCCTTGAACGCGGTCTTCCCCACGCCCGTGGGGGTGTTTCTGATTACTTCATGCATTAAACCTGACGGTTGCGGTCTTCCCCACGCCCGTGGGGGTGTTTCTATTAAAGCTTTAGATGGAACGATTTTAAATTCGTCTTCCCCACGCCCGTGGGGGTGTTTCTACGTAGAGGTTGCCCTCATATCTACCAGGGTCTGTCTTCCCCACGCCCGTGGGGGTGTTTCTACCCAAGCGAGTACATCGCGTAAAGGTTGAAGGTCTTCCCCACGCCCGTGGGGGTGTTTCCGTGGTAAACGCAGTAGCGGCGGCAGTTGGTAAGTCTTCCCCACGCCCGTGGGGGTGTTTCTTAAGTATCAAGGTTATACTTTAGGCTAGATTAGTCTTCCCCACGCCCGTGGGGGTGTTTCTGCCCATGGATGATGAGAAGGTTTCCGATGTATGTCTTCCCCACGCCCGTGGGGGTGTTTCCACGAGTCGCAGTTACATAACCCTCGCCAGCACGTCTTCCCCACGCCCGTGGGGGTGTTTCTATTTTCCAGTAGTACCGGTGGAAGTACCTCTAGTCTTCCCCACGCCCGTGGGGGTGTTTCTCTGGTTCTCAAGTATTTTATAAAGATGGAGTGGTCTTCCCCACGCCCGTGGGGGTGTTTCCCACTGTCGTGTCACTTGCAGACTCGGTACTAGGTCTTCCCCACGCCCGTGGGGGTGTTTCTATTTGTCCCTTTTGCAGCTGCGTCATCTTTTCGTCTTCCCCACGCCCGTGGGGGTGTTTCTCATCCCGTCAGCACACATTGAATTTATCCATCGTCTTCCCCACGCCCGTGGGGGTGTTTCTCAAGAGGCGGCATATTTCGCCGGTGCCGATGTGTCTTCCCCACGCCCGTGGGGGTGTTTCTTGATGCGCTAAGGAAGTCAGGGCAGGTAGACGGTCTTCCCCACGCCCGTGGGGGTGTTTCCTGGTCAACGTGTCAAGGCGTGGGCGTCCGTGTGTCTTCCCCACGCCCGTGGGGGTGTTTCCGCAAAGTTACGGTAAAATAAATCAGTCAATTCGTCTTCCCCACGCCCGTGGGGGTGTTTCCCCGTCTGCGATCAGTAAAACCAACAAAAAACTGTCTTCCCCACGCCCGTGGGGGTGTTTCTACATTCAGCGTGATGGACGTAACAGCCAGACAGTCTTCCCCACGCCCGTGGGGGTGTTTCTGAATCAGGTGCAATCAACAGCGTACCGGCAACGTCTTCCCCACGCCCGTGGGGGTGTTTCCCAAGAAGCGAGTCGCGGCAGCATCGTTACCAAGTCTTCCCCACGCCCGTGGGGGTGTTTCCTATGGTGATATTGTAGACGAGCCTGAAATTGTGTCTTCCCCACGCCCGTGGGGGTGTTTCCCCGGCACTAGTCGGTAGTAATGCCAGTGGTACGTCTTCCCCACGCCCGTGGGGGTGTTTCCAGCCTTGAATGTCAGAACGATAGAGCGCGTAGGTCTTCCCCACGCCCGTGGGGGTGTTTCCGTGATTGAATTGGCGCTATAGCTTGTTGGAATGTCTTCCCCACGCCCGTGGGGGTGTTTCCAGATAAAAGCCGCGCTTACGGTCAGCGCGTCAGTCTTCCCCACGCCCGTGGGGGTGTTTCTCAGGTACGGCCACGGGCTACATTGCCAAGTACGTCTTCCCCACGCCCGTGGGGGTGTTTCTGTCTTGACATGATAAGTCATGTAATTCAAGACGTCTTCCCCACGCCCGTGGGGGTGTTTCTATGTAGTGGTCTAATAAAAACGGACACATTGATAGGTTGGTAAAATTCATCAATCTATTTAAAAGGAACCCGATCATGAGTCAACCCCGTCGCCAATTTGATAGCGTCTTTAAATT
>Ga0208630_100326_pt1 | contig 11104 bp, 5 predicted proteins | sample LakWasMet32_HOW6_2_FD_183874 | JGI IMG/M metagenome (GOLD analysis project Ga0208630, IMG submission 183874) | Freshwater sediment methanotrophic microbial communities from Lake Washington under simulated oxygen tension - Sediment Metagenome... | ecosystem: Environmental > Aquatic > Freshwater >... | reverse complement strand
TTCCATCACAAACAGCGTGCTCGAAAAAACGCCGGAACGATATAGCTACCGGGGACTAAGATTCACGCACCTTCCGACTCCGGTTCGGTGCATTCCATGAATCTCAGCGTTCGCATATCATTTCAATTACTTTTCCCAAAGACGGCAAACTGAGGTCTCGGACTGTAGTTTCCCGCTCAAGAGCGAGAGCAACTGGAAAATATCCAAGCTGGAAGATGTGTCGAATGATTCAGTGGGAATCATGTAACGAGCTTAATGCCTATCGTCTTTTAGATACCAACTCGGATGTGATTGCTTTTTATGAGCAACCGCTGGTTATACGCTATATCCAGAATGACATACCCCATCTTCATTACCCAGATACCCTGGTTCAATGGAAGGACTACCAAGAACTTTGGGAAATTAAAACTGCGAGTGAAGCAGTAAAACAGGAAAATATCCAACGAACCCGACTATTAGAGAGTGCTCTTCCCAATTTAGGTTACCGCTATAGGTTGTTAATTGCCGAAGAGTTTACCAGGGAGCCGCGGCTTTCTAACGCATTGACTCTATTAAAATTTGGTCGTAACCCTGCAAGCAGGCTTGCAGAAGAACAAGTACGACAGATACTTGAAATTACTCACAGCATCACTTGGAACTCAATCCTAAAAGGAGCTCTGGGACCGCAAGGCCGTCAACTCATATGTAGACTGGTATTAGAGGGGGTCTTGAGATTTGATATTGAGCAACCCCTGATAAATGAAACTTGCTTTACTTGGGTTGGAGTAAATAACCAAGTAGCTACCTGGAGACTCTAAGCTCATGGGCACTTCGGCATTTCAGCAAGGTAAAAAAATTCACTTTGATAATAAGCTTTATATTTTGCTTCGGAAAGTATCAGATAACTTATGGCAGCTGGAAGATTGTAGTACCAAGCGTATCCAAGAATATACAGATGAACAACTTCGAAGCTTTTATGCAAGTGGCCAGCTGACATTTGTCAATTCTAATGCCATAAACTACCAACCTAGCAACAATCATAATTATTTAGACATCAGACCAGAGCAACGTGGGTCAGCTATGGTACGCCTTGCTTATGTAACCGCCATGCTAGATATCCCAAATACTTTAGAAAAATTAACTCCAGTTATACGTCAGATCTGGGAGAAAATAGGCAAACCAGATGCTGCCCCGCATCCGAGTACAGTCATTCGCTGGAAAAACAAATACATTAAAGCTGGAAATGATTTTTTCAGTTTAGTCGAGCGCCATGATATTAAAGGTAACAGGAATGAACGTTATCCAAATGAAGTCATTGAACACGTTAAGGAAGCCATTAATACTATTTATCTTTCCTCAGAAAGAAGAACCATTCAGGATACTCTTGATCACGCCAAAGTTGTTGTTGACAATGAGAATAAACTTCGGCTCACAGAGTTACAACTTCCCTTGCCCACTCAAAGGCTAGTCAAACGCATAATTCAAACAATTCCAGCTTTTGATCGATATGCAGCACGCCATGGTCGCACAGCAGCTATCAAGCTATTCCGGTCAGTTCTAAGACACCGAATTACATCAGCGCCACTCGAGCGTGCAGAGATTGACCACACCCCGCTCGACTTAATAGTCATTGACGATAATACTAATTTGCCACTTGGACGTCCCTGGGTTACTGCTTGCATAGACGACTACTCACGGTGTCTTTTAGGAATTCATATAAGCTTTGAACCGCCAAGTTATCTTACTGTTGCTCATTGCCTCAAGGACACTTTTTGTCCTAAGATTAATTTAAAAGAAAAATACCCCATCATCAATAATACGTGGGATGCACATGGCGTCATGCGTGAACTCGTTGTCGACAATGGCCCTGAATTTCATAGCACAAACTTAGAAAACGCTTGCTTCTCGCTAGGCATCGAAATTCATTATTCGGCCAGGAAAACTGCTTGGTTTAAAGGAAAAATTGAGCGGTATCTTGGAACCATGAATAACTCCATTGCGCATGGTACTCCAGGAACTACCTTTCGTAATATTTTTGAAAAAGAAGACTACGACCCTTCTAAACATGCCATTGTTCGGATGAATACGTTACAGTCAATCACCCGTAAGTGGATTGTTGATGTATATCACCAAAAGCCTCACCGCACACTGAAGGCACCACCAGCAGTTATATGGCAGTCATCAATTCTGCCTGAAGATATTTTGTTACCAGATAATCTTTCACAAATTGATGCCATTCTTGGACGCAGCGAAAAACGTGTCCTCACACACAAAGGCATTGAGTTGAATTATCTCTTTTATAACTCACCAGAACTGACAAACTTACGTAGGAGATGCGGAGATAAGCTAGACGTAGAAATACGTGTAAATGATGCAAACCTTGGTCATATTTATGTTTTATCACCCGATAAAACCAGCATTTTTAAAGTTCCTGCCTTATTTTTTGATTACGCGAACGGCTTATCAAATTGGCAGCATCGTATTTGCAGAGGATATGCCGAGCGTGAGCTAAAAAAATATGACCAGATGTCTTGGTTACAAGCAAAAGAGGACATTCGCAAGCTCATCGAAGAAGAGTTTATGCATAAGAAGCAAAAGACTCGATCAAGAATTGCGCGATTTAACGGCGAACCAACGCATCCTAATGTGCAACCAGGACTATTCACACAGGTTTCTTCACCACAAGCGCGCCAGGAACCAACGCCGGATAACCATTTAATTCCTAAAACGATACCCATTAATTTACCTGATCCACAGCTACAACCCCAAAAGAGATTTAAATCAATATATAGAGAAAGGGCTCCTCACTTAGTTGAAGTCTACCAGCTTGATAGTATTACGGGGTTTACTGAAGATGAAAATAAGTAACATTGTCCAAAACAACCTTGTGCCACACACCGCATTTGAAGAGGCGAGAAGGCGGATTGAACAATGCTTTACTTACGCCGATGGATCTGAGCCCATTTGTCTTGCACTGGTTGGTGAATCGAGAACAGGAAAAAGCAGAGCGCTAGAGGAGTGTCATTACAACCATCCAAGTATTCGAAAGCCTGAAGGTCTTGAGGTACCTATTTTACATGTAAAAATACAGTCAAAACCGACTGTTAAAAGTTTAGCAGAGCTCATGCTTTATGCAATGGGAGATCCAAAGTATTCGGTTGGCACAGAAAATAATAAGACGATTAGATTACGAACTTTAGTTAGCAACGCTGGCACACGGATGGTCATGATTGACGAGTTCCAACACTTCTACGACAAAGCTTCTCATAAAGTTATGCACCACGTTGCTGATTGGCTAAAGATTTTAGTCGACGATTGCAGAGTAGCACTTGTAGTTGCTGGACTACCGAGCTGCCTAGCGGTTTTGGAGCAAAACGAACAATTGATAGGGAGATTTTTGTCACCGATCTTCCTGCCTCGATTTGATTGGCGAGATGAAATCCATCGCGAAGAATTTATTGCCATTCTAAGTGCTTTTTATGATTCACTTGACGAACACTTCGAGCTACCCGCTCTTGATCAACCCGATATGGCTTTTCGTTGCTATTGCGGGACTGGTGGACTTATTGGTTATTTGACTAAATTTTTACAACTGGCAGTTAGGAACGCTCTTGATGAAGGCAGCAGTAGTATTGACCTCGGAGACCTTCAAAGGGCTCATAGTCAAGCAATATGGACAATAGAAAGCCCCACATCCTTCCCCAACCCGTTTTCTCGCGAATTCAATATTAGACCGACAGAAGATCTATTAGCTAATGTTCGCCTCATCGGCATTCGTGATAAGGAGACAACTGAGCCAAGAAAAATGACAAAACGTAAGGTCGGCCGACACCTTAACGTTCAATCAGTACTGGTTGGCAGTTGAAATGCTTGTATGCACTCCCGCCCCGATGCCAACAGAAAGTCTCTTTGGATTCATTTTGCGAGTCTCCGAGACAAATGGCTATGACACCCCTCTTCATGTTCTAAATTATGCTGAATATGAGAGACGCAGCATGCGTTCAGCTGTATTTCTCGTTAATAAGCTCGCCAAAGTTCTGGGCCGAAAAGTCAGTGAACTAGAAGTTATTTCGTACCTTGTTATTGAAAAAAACGGAAGTCGGTCGTTTAAGATACTAAATCACAATCTTGGTTCAATCTTACCATATAACTTTTTACGCCTTTCAAAACCTTCTTTTTGTCCTCAATGTGTTCAGGAACATAAAATCATTGATACATTTTGGGATTTGTATTTTGCTGTCGCTTGCCCACAACATCGTTGTCAACTTCTCAATACTTGCCCGAATTGTAAAATGAATTTAAGTTGGTACAGACAAGGTTTACTAACTTGTAACTGTGGCACAAATTTTATTAATACCACTCTTGAGCCTTCATGTACTAGCGTTTTGGAATTAATGGCTATATTGAAGGCAAAGCTAGACGGTACATCAATACTTTCCTTGCCCAATACCTCGCACTTTCCAACTCAAGAACTGGAGGATCAGTCATTGCGCTCATTCAATTGGCTAGTGGCAAGACTTGGAAACTACAGATTGTTTAGTGAAGGAATCAATACAAATAAAGATCCGTACCAAGCAGTGAAAGCAGCTGCAGATGTGTTATGTGATTGGCCTTCTGGTTACCACCGCTTCCTTGATCAACTCGGCATGAAGCTGACAGGTGGAGGAAATCCATCATCCACTGGATTGAGAAAACAATTCGAGAAGTTTTTTATACCAATGTTTATAAATATACAAAATACTTATGTAGATTCAAATTTTTTACGAGATGAATTTATAAGATTTGGGCTTAGATCATGGGGAAAAGCTATTGTTGACAATAAATTACATAAAAGCACCAATGTCGATTCTGAAAGTCGGTTTTTCACTCATTCACAATTTGCATGCCAATTAGGCATAAGCCCCGTCACACTTAAGAAATGGGCAAAAAAGGGATTGGTTCCCTGTGAAAAAGTCAGGGTTGGAAATAAAGTAAGATACATTCTAGATTCTGAAGTAATCGATCTTGCTAAAAGGGCTCCAGGACATATTATGAATGCTAGGGAAGCAGCATCAATAGCTAGAGTACCAGTCAGTGTGCTGAAAGCACTCAGAAAATCTGGGCACTTCATTGTTGAACATATTCCAAAGCACAAGAGCGGATTTCATGAAGCCGATTTACTTAATTTTTCTCAAAAGGTACTTCAAAAATGCGCACTAATTACTGAGGAGCGTTTGAAAGATTCCCCCTGTATTTCGTTGGACTATATTCTTCAGCAAAAACAATTTTGGTCAAATAGCGGAAAGGCTAACTTTTTTGCTAACTATCTTGATGGAATCATTCAGTCAATTGGACGCACAGGAAACTCGTTAGAACATATTTGGTTTCAAAAAACCGATGTTGATATTTCAGTGAATCTGAGTCATTCAAAAAGGTTTGATAATACGATTTCACAAAAAGAAGCTGCTACAATTATCGGCTGTGGTATTGCGATAATTCCTATGCTCCTTGAAAATAAATTTCTTGATGGGGAATTTAGACTAAACAAAAACCGGGTAACACGAGCCTCCGTAAAGCAGTTCTCATTAGAATATATCCCACTTTCCTTTCTTGCTGAGCAACTTAATACATCAGCTAAACGTTTTCTAGTACTTTGCCGTAAAACTGGGATTGATGTTCTATGTATTTCGAGAACAAATGGAATCGTAGCTGGATTCATAAAGCGTGAAGATCAAGAAGAACTTATCAAGAAAGTGCAACTAAATCCAACCCGTGAACAAAAAAGAGAAGTAGCAAGAAATAAACATATAGGTTCATTGGCCAAATTAGAGCATTATTTTGATAGTCTTAGGGAAAACGGCACCACCCTTCCACGCTGTCGTTTAGTTCCAAATAAGCGTGAGATTGCAGCCGCTAGTGGAATAGTCAGGAATATATTTTATTACACCCCTGAAGCTGTTGCCATGCTTGATAAATTCGATGCAGAAGAGAGGCAACTGAAGGGCATTAAGAAACGGGATGACCTTGGTGACTTGCAACATTACTTGGAACACCTGAAAAAAAATAAATCTATGCTTCCAAGACATCAAAATGCTCAACCGAATAAAGTAGCAATCGCTAAGGCATGCGGTATTGATAGATCTATTTTTTACACAACCCCAGATGCAGTTGCCATCATTGAAAAATACGCAGCTGAGATATGAAGTATCCCCACTTTACATGCCAAATTGCCGCTATCTATGCAGTGACCCGAAACCTGCCAGACTTCCGAGATCTGCGCGTTGGCCGTTTCTAAGCTGCCTATGCGGCAGTGAACTATTAATTGACCCTAATGATTTACAGTTTTATTTTCTAAGCTGCCTATGCGGCAGTGAACCTGTTGCCGACGGCATTCATAACGCGGCTGGTTTTCTAAGCTGCCTATGCGGCAGTGAACTGTTTTTATAAGCGTCCCGATCCTTGGCTTTTTTTTCTAAGCTGCCTATGCGGCAGTGAACTACGATCCAAACCGCCCACTAAAATGGCCGACGTTTCTAAGCTGCCTATGCGGCAGTGAACACAAAACCATTGCCGCCGCCAACGCTGCAGCCTTTCTAAGCTGCCTATGCGGCAGTGAACGACCAAATCCGTAGCCGGACTCTTTTTTGGCCTTTCTAAGCTGCCTATGCGGCAGTGAACTTAGTTTTGCTAACTCCATGGCTAAAACTAGCTTTCTAAGCTGCCTATGCGGCAGTGAACAAGGCATCTTTTGGCCTGCCGTTGCGTCCGCTTTTCTAAGCTGCCTATCCGGCAGTGAACCGTGCCTGTTGTGCCATGCCACTGCGCGGGTTTTTCTAAGCTGCCTATGCGGCAGTGAACAGCGGTAGCTGAGAGTCAGGATTTTGCTGAATTTTCTAAGCTGCCTATGCGGCAGTGAACTTTTAATATCTGATTTAAGTTGTTTTTCATTTTTTCTAAGCTGCCTATGCGGCAGTGAACGAATGTCGTTTGCCCCCCTGCCCGTTAATGCTTTTCTAAGCTGCCTATGCGGCAGTGAACAAGGATATTCAGTTTTGGGTTAACAGGCTATCTTTCTAAGCTGCCTATGCGGCAGTGAACCTAATCATTCTTGTTTAATGGTTTATCCTGCTTTTCTAAGCTGCCTATGCGGCAGTGAACATAAACTGCCACATCCACATCACAACCCTAAATTTCTAAGCTGCCTATGCGGCAGTGAACATTTTTGACACGAGTAGCGATGATATTTTGACTTTCTAAGCTGCCTATGCGGCAGTGAACGCAATACACCTGCTGACCACACGCCCGTGGTTTTTCTAAGCTGCCTATGCGGCAGTGAACGAAGCTTGCGAAGCTCACGCCACACTGAAACATTTCTAAGCTGCCTATGCGGCAGTGAACTCAGGCGACGCGCTTAAAAATCCTGCTGTGGTTTTCTAAGCTGCCTATGCGGCAGTGAACGGAATGGCGGCGGTTTCCAGCTCGCGCGTGGTTTTCTAAGCTGCCTATGCGGCAGTGAACCGGCCGCGCTTGTCTTAACAGCGCTACTGTCATTTCTAAGCTGCCTATGCGGCAGTGAACTCGCGCCAACTGCGGACGTCTTGGATGTCGATTTTCTAAGCTGCCTATGCGGCAGTGAACTTGGAGACTCCATCGACCTTATCCCAAGCACATTTCTAAGCTGCCTATGCGGCAGTGAACGCGGCCTCGTCGAGTTGCTCAATTATTTTTGATTTCTAAGCTGCCTATGCGGCAGTGAACTGTTGTGGGGTTTGTGATTGTAATCCCATGGCTTTCTAAGCTGCCTATGCGGCAGTGAACTGATCGTGAGCCGGTTTCTTTAAGCGCTAACATTTCTAAGCTGCCTATGCGGCAGTGAACGTGCGCAACTTTGGGAAGCGCTCCATCAAATATTTCTAAGCTGCCTATGCGGCAGTGAACAAATACGAGTCACCTTCTTCGGTTTCGCCCCATTTCTAAGCTGCCTATGCGGCAGTGAACGCGCATAGATCAACACGAGGATGCATTCATCATTTCTAAGCTGCCTATGCGGCAGTGAACAGCGCCTAGTAGTACAGGGCCATGCTGTTGACTTTCTAAGCTGCCTATGCGGCAGTGAACCAATATGCGAAAGGTTTTTCCGATCGCTAATGTTTCTAAGCTGCCTATGCGGCAGTGAACGCATACGTGTCTGAAAAGCCCAGCACGGTTAATTTCTAAGCTGCCTATGCGGCAGTGAACGAGCTGGAAGGGAAAGACCAGTTTCAGGCAATTTTCTAAGCTGCCTATGCGGCAGTGAACAATGGGCTAATCAGACCCCATGGTTTTATCTTTTTCTAAGCTGCCTATGCGGCAGTGAACTCGTCACCTAGTTTGGTTGCGGGGATTTCTCCTTTCTAAGCTGCCTATGCGGCAGTGAACTTTCTGTGCCGGTCGCCGCCGCCGCTCCTGCCTTTCTAAGCTGCCTATGCGGCAGTGAACGTTATAGACCTTGGCAAGCGTGGCGTTCGCAATTTCTAAGCTGCCTATGCGGCAGTGAACCACGATCTGAATTAAAAAACCGGCCGTTGTATTTTCTAAGCTGCCTATGCGGCAGTGAACTCAAACTGGCTTTGAATGGTCTTGCTGCAATTTTTCTAAGCTGCCTATGCGGCAGTGAACAAACCTATGTTGCTCGTACTTGGGTGCCTTATTTTCTAAGCTGCCTATGCGGCAGTGAACCTCATTGCTGAACAGCTCAACACCGTTGTGCCTTTCTAAGCTGCCTATGCGGCAGTGAACCCCGACCGCCTCGCAAAACTCAGCGTTTAAATTTTCTAAGCTGCCTATGCGGCAGTGAACGATAGCGTGTGTTGGGTGATGCCGTATTTGGTTTTCTAAGCTGCCTATGCGGCAGTGAACTCCGTGAGCGTGGTATTGTCCATAAAATCGTTTTTCTAAGCTGCCTATGCGGCAGTGAACGCACGGCGCTTGAAGATTTCGCCGCAAAGTGTTTTCTAAGCTGCCTATGCGGCAGTGAACCGACCACACCAAAACCAGACGGTTTTTATCATTTTTCTAAGCTGCCTATGCGGCAGTGAACTTTACGCAATCAATTAAATAACACCCGCTGACTTTCTAAGCTGCCTATGCGGCAGTGAACTCACCACCAGCAAAACTGCAGAAAGCGAACAATTTCTAAGCTGCCTATGCGGCAGTGAACATACAGAAAAATGGCGCTCCATACGCCTTTGCTTTCTAAGCTGCCTATGCGGCAGTGAACGATCTCTAGCCGGTTCTGCCGGAGATTTATCATTTCTAAGCTGCCTATGCGGCAGTGAACGCGACAGGTGGCACTGGTGGTAATTCGTTGGCGTTTCTAAGCTGCCTATGCGGCAGTGAACTACAGCTATAAGATTGATAATTTGACGCAAAATTTCTAAGCTGCCTATGCGGCAGTGAACCGTGGGTAATGCATTATCAAACGCCACTAAGTTTTCTAAGCTGCCTATGCGGCAGTGAACTCGGAAAAACCGGGAGATTTTTAACTTAACTATTTCTAAGCTGCCTATGCGGCAGTGAACGGTTTCTAACTGCGGCGTTAATAATGCGCTGCTTTCTAAGCTGCCTATGCGGCAGTGAACATTCGACCACTTTACACATCACCGCCACGCAATTTCTAAGCTGCCTATGCGGCAGTGAACCATTTTCGCGCTAATTATTCGCGGTTTTTATTTTTCTAAGCTGCCTATGCGGCAGTGAACACTGCGGGTTATCGCCGCTAATAGACCTGTTTTTTCTAAGCTGCCTATGCGGCAGTGAACTTTAATTTTGTTTGTTTAATGGCCTTCTCTTTTTTCTAAGCTGCCTATGCAGCAGTGAACTATCCGTCGGCAATAACTTAATTGCCCCAATTTTTCTAAGCTGCCTATGCGGCAGTGAACCTATCGGTGCGATTGTTTTGGCCGTTGTTGCTTTTCTAAGCTGCCTATGCGGCAGTGAACTGAAACACATCGCCATTTTGGCGTTGAGTTTTTTTCTAAGCTGCCTATGCGGCAGTGAACCCGGCACTGATAACCGCAACACTCGTTTCCCATTTCTAAGCTGCCTATGCGGCAGTGAACATGACGCAATAATCTTGGCCCGTTCTTCTGCCTTTCTAAGCTGCCTATGCGGCAGTGAACCGCCTGACTTGGCAAATGTTTTGCGTATTCCTTTTCTAAGCTGCCTATGCGGCAGTGAACATCAAGGTTTGGAAAGGTAGCGCCGCCCAATTTTTCTAAGCTGCCTATGCGGCAGTGAACTTTGGCGTCCGCCAGCTCCTGCAATTTTCCCTTTTCTAAGCTGCCTATGCGGCAGTGAACAACGTCTTTGGCTGCTGATTTTCCTCTCGTGTTTTCTAAGCTGCCTATGCGGCAGTGAACACCTTAGAAGACTTACTAAACCAGCTTTTCTTTTTCTAAGCTGCCTATGCGGCAGTGAACACTTTCCGAAATAACCAGCGAGTTGTTTTTGCGTTTCTAAGCTGCCTATGCGGCAGTGAACATGCTTATGACATTTGTCATCGCTTTATTAATTTTCTAAGCTGCCTATGCGGCAGTGAACATAAATACGGTGAAATCTTAACTTTCATATATTTTCTAAGCTGCCTATGCGGCAGTGAACAACCATGACTCAGGAGATTAACCATGTCGCTATTTCTAAGCTGCCTATGCGGCAGTGAACCCAGACAATCCCCGGTATTGTCTATAACGTCTTTTCTAAGCTGCCTATGCGGCAGTGAACTCGCTAGCTACCCTTGTAAACGTCCCGGCGATTTTCTAAGCTGCCTATGCGGCAGTGAACACCGTAAGAACGTGGGCGTACCTGGTTGGGATTTTCTAAGCTGCCTATGCGGCAGTGAACGCTAAAGAATACTTAAGCCGCGGCTGTCCTGTTTTCTAAGCTGCCTATGCGGCAGTGAACTGAGGTCTAATTGAATGTTCATTTCGCTCTCCTTTCTAAGCTGCCTATGCGGCAGTGAACGTCTGCACATTCGTCGTTCGCTGAGATTCATGGAATGCACCGAACCGGAGTCGGAAGGTGCGTGAATCTTAGTCGCCGGTAGCTATATCGTTCCGGCGTTTTATCGAGCGTGCTGTTTGCGATGGAAAAATGCAATCGGTCGATG
>Ga0208630_100323_pt1 | contig 11144 bp, 9 predicted proteins | sample LakWasMet32_HOW6_2_FD_183874 | JGI IMG/M metagenome (GOLD analysis project Ga0208630, IMG submission 183874) | Freshwater sediment methanotrophic microbial communities from Lake Washington under simulated oxygen tension - Sediment Metagenome... | ecosystem: Environmental > Aquatic > Freshwater >... | reverse complement strand
CTAATGCTTGGCAACATGTCAGCGACGATTACTTCCTGCGCTATTCGGCGGATGAAATTGCATGGCATACCATCGCGATAGCCTCATCCAGCGAAACTGATTTACCACTGGTATTACTGCGCCCGCAAACACAACGCGGCAGTGCGGAGGTCTTTGTTTACACACAAAATGAAGAGGCTATTTTTTCTTTAAGTACCGCCACCCTCGACCAGCTAGGTTTAACAATTCTTGACGCCAGAATCATGACCACACTGGACAACTACGTGCTCAACAGCTTTTTAGTGCTTGAGCAGTCCGGTGAAGCTATTAACGAATTATTCAGGGAAATCCATATTTGCACCGCTTTACGCAACAACCTGCGTTATCACCAAGTCAAAGAACACAAAAACATCCATCGCCAATCCCGGCAAGCTCAGCATTTTCCTATCCCGACCAGTGTCGAATTTTTAACCGATCCACTCAACAATCAAACGATTATGGAGCTGGTCACCACTGACCACGCCGGCTTGTTATCGAAAATTGGCCGGATTTTTATTAAACAAGGCATCAGCCTACATAGCGCAAAAATCAGCACCATCGGCAGTCGAGCAGAAGATATGTTTTACATTACCGATACCCAACTGCAACCGATCACAGACACGGCGAAACAGCGGCAAATACGAGAGGAAATCTTGAAAGCTCTAACAGCGAAGAAATCTGCCAACCATAAATCAATGCGGTAACTTACTTAGATAAAAGTTAAGCCATTCATGGTTCGACAGGCTCGCCACGAACGACTTAACTTAAGACAATGAAGGGATGATAGGATTTAATTTAAAATGCGGGGGCGGTTTCTGAGAAAGAATACCCAGCAGATTTCTATTGCGGAAATTCAGCATCCAAATTGCTATCCGTAGCATCCAAAACTTTATCGTAAACCTCACGCAAGCTGAGTATGCAGCCAATACTTTCCAGCGACACAGAAGCGTCAAGCCCTTCAGCTTCTGACAATATCCAAACATCTCCTTGTCGCTGGTAACGTTCGATAATTGGTTGATCCTGCGTCACCAACAGATATTCGTTTAAAGAGGCAATTTTTCTATAATGGGCAAACTTGCCACCCCGATCATAAGCTTCAGTGGAAGGCGACAGCACTTCAATCAGTACCGTAGGATTGAGTAAGGTATCTACGTGAGCGTCTTCAAATTGCGGCGACCCACAAACAACCGCAATGTCAGGATAATGGTAACTGCGCGCTTCCGCTGCTTTGACACGCATATCGTTGATGTAAGCTTCACAAGGGCGTTTTTTGAGTTGAGCACTTAACTCCCGTGCAATATTAACCGTTACCAGATTATGCTTTCGGCTGGCACCGGTCATTGCATAAACTTGGCCATCGTGAAATTCGCTTTTACAAAGCGCACTTCGTTCTAAAGCTAAATACTCTTCGGCGCTGTAATGAATTTGGTTAGCTACGGCTGGCATAGAATGATGGCTTGCTACTGATAAGTTTTTTTTAAACTAGCCTGATGATTGCGGGATGTCAACACTGAATAATCAATCAACAGCCTCTACAACACCGTTAAATACTCACTATTTTGGGCATAAACCAGAGCGCCGTTGCGATGCAACACAAAATAACCGCAATTTAAGATTTCTTCTTTAGCCTCATCATTATACCAACACCAGCACTGGTTAGACTTAACAGCGACACACGACCTGCTCATCTGACTACACTTCTATAGTCTGACCACGACTTAAAGCAGTCAATTGGAACTTGACTTGCCAGCGGTAATGCTGCACGCCGCTGGTGCTTCATCCCTCTTTCATAAGTTGATTCCTGCTTCAATCGGGGCAGACGACTTCTTGATAGAGTGTCATAGTTGAGAGTATTAAAGATATTATAGGTTTCACCCACCAGCCACTCAACTATAACTTAACAGATTGATTTTTAATACAAAGTTCGCATTGATTATCTCAAGGGGCTGAAATTTTAGAGGCTCCCGACTTTCATTATGCAACGCTCTTAGCTTGACCTTTTTGCCAATAACGATCAACAAGTTCTCGCGTTGAACGTATATTTCCCCGACTAGAAGCGCCGAAAACAATCGATTCGATATTCGGCTGTTCGCAAATCCACTCAATAGCTTCTTCTGGAGGAATAGCACCTGAAGCAAAGACCGACATTGCAATTGCACGAAACTTCTTATCTTTCAGCGAAGCCTCATAAGCCTCAAAGCCACCAGACATACGAAAACCAGCCTTATTAATATTTGCACACACGATTGGATTTTCTATACCCAGTTCTTCTAAAACATCCAGCAACTTCGGCATATTCATAGTAATAAACCCTGGTTCCGCACCATACCGGGCCTTAACATGGTTTGCAAAGATTCTAAAGGCTTCGTTAAAACCTAAGCCAAGAAGAAAATCCACGACCACGTTTTGAAGGAAAATCACTGGTGTTTGCAGGCCCGCAAACATCTTCATTTCTGCATCAATCAACAGCGTGGTTATACCCTCGATGTCTTTCTTAGCTAGAGACATGCCTCCGCGCATTGCAGAATCAATAAAACCCTCTTCAGGCAGAAAATTCTTGATCGCGCCCAGCAGACCATGATCAGTCATTGCATTCGCATATTTGTGAGCATAAGGCATACAAGGATAGAACTTGTAATCAGCATAGCGTTCAGGATTGGCGCGCATATGATCACAAACCAATGCTATGCGCTCATGTGTTGTACACATAAAAGTCTTTATACCTTCATCATAGGCATTATCTAAAACTTCGATCACAGTTTTAATGTCCTGAAATCGCATCGCTTGGCTACGAGCTTTTTCTTCTGACATATGATTAACGCCGAAGAATTGATTGTCGCCAAAAAGTAGTTTATCCATGCAAAGAGCTCCAAACCCAACTGGGTATTCAAATATTTATTAATGTCGTAGAAGCGGAGATAGATAATCCGCTAACTCTGTAAATTATTTAGAGAAAAGAGAGGAAAAAATCCCGCTCTTTTTAATAGATTGTGTCGGTAAAACAGTGTCATTACTAACTGACGGGCCTTTTTCAGCATCCGCAATCATCATCGCAATTACCTTATCTGTCTCTGCTGCACTCGAAAATGAATTGACGTTGTCCTGGCGCTTCTCAGCAATGCATTTAACGAAATAATCTAGCTGCGCTGAATATTCTTCGCCCCGCACATAAAATCCAACCTCATCAGTCAATTCTGTAGTGTTACGAAGATTCCAGCCTAACTGATAGCCATCAGGGATTTTTGCCGTATCTCTTAAGTAAACCTGTATTTCCTGCCGATCCGCAATGATCCGACCTGCCGTCCCCCAAATGCTGATCTTCGTGCTCATCTTACGATAAGACTCATCACTCCAATTCACAGAGATTTGCGCGTTTTTGCCACCATCAAAATACAAAGTGCCAAATACTTCGTCATCGGTCTCTTTTGAAAAAACGCTGTTTAAAACACTACCGCCGACTCCGTGCGGCATGCCTAAATACCAATTCAACAAATTGAGCGGATGTGCAGCATAATCATAAAGACAGCCGCCGCCAGCGGTTCGTTGTGTACGCCAAGTACTGCCTTTAGTGCGCATTACAACCGGACCATAAGCCTCTGCAAGTACATGAGATACCTCGCCAATAGCCCCTAACTCAAGGAGACGCTTTACTTCTTGAAAAGCACCAACAAAACGATAGTGATAGCCGACTTGATTTACCGCACCCTTCTCGAGAGCTAAAGCGGCTAACTCATCCGACTCCTTGGTGTCCAAACTAAACGGCTTTTCGCAAAACACATGCAAGCCCTTGTCAAGTGCTGCGCGCACCATAGCCCCATGCATGCTTGACGGCGTGGCGATAATTACCGCATCCAGCTCAGCCTCTCGCAACATTTCATCAAAGTCAGTAAACGTTCTTACCCCAGTATATTTATTGAGTACGTCAAGAACATAGCCTGTGGCATCACAGACAGCGGCAAGTGTTACATCAGGATGTGCGTTAATAATGGAATGGTGCGACAAACCCATTTTTCCAAGTCCTACAACAGCTATACGAATCACAATTGGAGCTCCTTAATAATTTAAATTTTAATACTACGAAAACGCTGCATTAACCCAGCCAATGCAGCCTCAGCAACAAACACAAAAGACCACCAATAGCGCTTTGCGCGCAGTTTTGGCTGGATAATCAATCGAAATACCCACTCAAGTCCAAGAGCACGAATCCATTCGGGAGCCCAAGGTATAGCTCCCGAGTGATAATCAAAAGACGCACCAACACCAACCATCCAGGGCGCTTTCACCCGATTAAGATGTTTTGCAATCCAGGCTTCTTGTTTGACCAGTCCAAGCCCAACCCAAACAATATCCGGCTGAGTCTCATTAATCATCCTAACAACTTCCTCATCTTCTTCAGTCGTCAGATCCCGAAATGGCGGACAATAGGTACCTACCACTTGCAACTGCGGAAACTGTTCTTTCAACTTTTCAGCCATCAAGTCAGCAACCCCCTCTTTACCGCCATAGAAAAAGTGACGCCATCCTCTCGACTCACCAAATTCACTGCAATCCAGTTGCAGGATCGGGCCATTGTAGCGATTAATCTTTAGTCCCCAGAAATAACCGGCGGCAATCACCCCAACTCCATCACATAAAGAAAAATCTGACCCCTGAATAAATTTCATGTGCTCGGGACGACGAAGCGCGTGATACATAGATTCAGTGTTAGTAATTGAAATATACCCACCCACCTTACGCGCCGAGATACCTTTATCTATCTCATCCAACACATAGGCAGGTTGCCCGGTATAAATCGGAATATCCATAATTTGTTCAACTGCCATCTTCACTTCTATTTCTCCACTGGTTATTGATGCCTTTTAGCTCTTTATAAAAAAGACGACGGGGGATTAACACTTGATACTATTGAGAACCTCGAAAAACCCTGCACTTCGATAAACTCAGTGCGAACGGTGTTTTATAAATCAATAAGTTCCGTTCATGGTCGACTGCACGGATGGATGCAGGAAGTAGGGCAATGCAGGAGCAGTTGCCGAGAGCTTGTCGAACCATGATTGGAGTAGGTTTTTCGAGGTACCCTATTGTGCAACCAATGCTATCCAGGAGTTGAATAACTCCAAACTGCTTTCGAAATCTATGTTGATAAACTTAAAGCCCAGACTGTTAAATGTATCCGGGTATTGTCCGGAGTTTTGGTTCAAGATTAATCGCTGTATCCATTGCCCTTGCGGCTATTTGTTTTAAAGGTGAATATTTATGAAAAAAATGAATTGGTTTGCGATTATAGCAAGCTTATGTGTCAGTAATGCAGCCATGTCCACAGATTTCTATGTAAACCCCAAAGGCAATGATTCATGGTCGGGCACCTTAAAAAAAGCAAACAAACAAAATACTGATGGTCCATTTGTAAGTATTGAAAAGGCCAAACAAGCCATAAGAACACTAAAGCAAACCAATACCTTTAATGACAAAGTCACCGTTAACATTGCCACCGGCCGCTATTACTTAAGCCAACCATTGAATTTTAACTTAATGGATTCGGGATTAGCCGGTAAAGAAGTACTCTGGCAAGGTGAGTCAGGCGCGCAAGTGACCATTAGTGCAGGCATGCCTATTACATGTAAAAAACGCGATGCCACTTTTTGGGATTGCCCGTTAACAAAAATGCCTGCCAGCACAACTTACTTTGATACAGCGCGTATAAAAGGTAACACTCCAAAATTCGAGTTATATGTCAATGATCAAAAGATGGAATTGGCGCGTTGGCCCGATCACGACTGGGCACACATAAAATTGCCGTTAGATCAAAAAACCCAATTTTCAGTAATGGAGACAATGCCCATCTTAAGCGGCGACATTACAGCTGCCCAGGTTCATATATTCCCAGGTTATGACTGGTATGACCAATACCTTGGCGTTGACTCCGTTGATAAAACAGCCAACTCCATCAAATTATCATCACCAACAACCTTTGCTTTGGACAGCGGCAGACGCTTTTATATACAAAATCATCCATCATTATTAAATGCACCGGGCGAATGGCTATTTGATGCAGCTACAAAAAACATTAGTTTTATGCCTCCCGCCGACACGTCACCCAATAAATTTATGCTGTCATCATTGCCTAATTTGATTAACGTCGACACAGCCAATCACTTAACCTTTAAAAACTTAAGCTTTGAACTCAGTACCGGCAATGCAATAACAATAAAAAATAGTAATGACGTTGTATTGGATCAGTTGGATGTTCACAACATCGGCGGCAAAGGGGTGCTAGTAACAAACGGTCAAAATGTGCAGATAAATAGCAACAAAGTGCATCATACTGGAGGGGATGGGGTAGATGTTTCAGGTGGCGATAGAAAAACCCTGCAAGCGAGTAATCATGTTATTTATAACAATCATATACATCATACTGGAACTGAATTATTAACTATTTCGCCGGGTATTCGTCTATCAGGTGTGGGCAGTAAAGCGTTACATAACTTGTTGGAACAAGGGGCGGCACAAGGAATTATTCTTCATGGAAACGAGCATCTTATAGAAAAAAACGAACTACACCATTTCTGCCTTCAATCTGCAGACTGTGGAGCGGTTTACACTGGGCAAGATTGGTCAGAACGAGGAAATATAATTCGATACAACTACATTCATGACATTATTGGCTACGGCATGAAAAGTGTTAACGTTGAAAAAAATCAAGTTCTCTATGAGACACCTAGTCGTGGTGTTGGTGTATACCTTGATGATGGCGCTAGTGGTTTCGAGGTCAGTGGCAATATATTTGAAAATGTAGGATGGGGGATTCAAGTAGGTGGTGGGAGGGACAACAATATAGTTAATAACTACTTCAGAATCGGCAGTAATGGTGATAATTTAGCAATTGTAGTAGAGGACAGGTCCCCAAATAATCCTTGGGAGCGTAATCAAAAATTGCTTGTTGATTCGCCATATAAAACCACAATATGGAAGCAAAAATATCCAGAATTGGCGATTCCAATGAATAACAGAGGATGGCCAGAAGGCAATAGGATAAAACATAATATTTTCGTAACATATAGGCCGGACGGCAAATTCTCTCGTTATGCAGTACCGATGGCTTCAACAGTCATTACCAATAATTTAATATGGTCTAGCACAGGTAATCTTACATTAGATTACAAAGAGTTAGAACGTGGTAAGGATGTGAGAGGAGCTCCATGGTCGCAATGGACATCAGAAGGAATCGAACGAGGCAGCATAGTCGCTGACCCTTGTATAACAATTGATAACAAAAAAATGACCATTTGCCCTGGCTCACCAACTAAAGATATTGGCTTTACACAGTTACCTACTGATATAGGCTTAAATTAGGGAACCTCGAAAACCCACTCCGTTCATGGTTCGACAAGCTCTCGGCAACGGCTCCTGCGTTGCCCTACCTCCTGCAACCGTGCAGTCGACCACGAACGGAATTTATTAATTCATAGGACACCATTCGCACTGAGTTTATTGAAGTGCAGGTTTTTTCGAGATTCTCTATAATATATATTATAAAATAATTAATATTCTTAGAGTAAAAAATATGAAAAGAGCAATATGCCTAATGGTTATTGGGGAAAAATACCAAATAATATACGAAAAACTTAGGCATCAATTTGATATATATTCAAATAAATGCAACGCTGACTTAATAATAATCGACCGAATTTTAGACGAAACATACCATCGACCAATTTTAACTCAGAAATTACTTATACCAAATGAGCTGATCGATTTTGATGAGGTTCTATTCATGGACCTAGATATTATTATATCGAAAAATGCCCCCAATATATTTGATGAATTTCCTTGCGAAAAACATTTTGGAGCAGTTTTAGATCCAAGAGGAACAGAAGAATTTAATAAAACATGGGGATACATACCACGCACTTTAAAAGAGACAACGGAATCGTATTTTACCGATAGGGACTTTCAAAAAAACAATAAGCTCTTAGGAAGTATTAATGGAGGGGTCTTTTTATTTCGCCCAAAAATGATTGCCCCTATTTTTAAAGAATATTATTTCTCAAGCCATAATCAAGGAAGCTTAAATAGTTATGAAGAAGCTCCTATGGCTTATATTACACAAACCAACGACTTATTCTTTGCCATAAACCCACTTTTTAATGTCCAGGTTTTATATAAAATAAAAGGTACAGAAGAAGGAAATAAAGCTTCATTTTATGGCAGAGGAATTCCTGAAATAGCATTTAAAACATATAAAAAAATATCTGGCAACGCTACCTTTCCAACAAAAAAATATTTTAATTTCATAGATAAATTAATTGAAAATAGTTATTTTGTTCACTTCGCAGGTGGATACCCTTTTTTAAAAAACTAGCAATTTTAAATATAAATTTATTCAGGTGATTTAATTACTCTTAAGATACCTGCTGCACATGAACTCCAAGTATATTCATTGATTATTTTCATTCTTTCTTCTTTACTACCAAACGGAGATTCTTGTGAAAGCAATTCAGCTATTTTTTTACCTACCACCTCGGATGATGTTGGTACAACATAACTAGCTAATCCTTTAGTTATTTCACGTAAAGAAGGAATATCACTACAAATAACAGGTGTGCCATGTACCAAGGCTTCAACTGGTGGAAAACCGAATCCTTCAATTAATGATAGAAATACAAACAAATCTGCGTAGGCATAATAGGCATGGAGAGTGGAGTCATCTAAACCCTTTAGAGTTGTAACTCCAGGCTGATTCGATACAGTAGCACCGCAAATTATCAACGGGAGAGGTGTATCTTCAATTGCACGATAAGCTTGATAAGCAGAGAGAAGGCCATCTAGGTTTTTATGTGGTAAATGGGAAGCCATAGCAAAAATATATGGTTTCTCAAATGGCCTTGGCCCTGCCTTAGTAATTGGAATACCATTATAAACAACAGAAACCCCTTTTGTACGTCGCAACCTTAAAGCAATATCATCAGCAGTAGCTTGTGATATTGCTATTAAATTATCTGAATATTTAACACTTGATATTTGCAAATTATTAATGAATATTTCCTCCATCCAACCAAAATATCCAGGAAAATGTTTAGCATACCAAAGAGGTATCAAGTCATGAATTACAACTACTGTTTTAGTTTTAGGCGAAAGGAAACTAATTCCCTTAGGAAGAAAGCCTTTAGGTGAAAAGTATACATCTGCATTAAGTTTTTTAGTTATTATTGCTGCCCGCCCATAAATCCAAGCTAGGCGAGCAATTTTACCAGGTAAATTATTTGAAATAATAATATTGGTAACAGAGCCATGATCATAAGAAAAATCTGAAATATTTGAAATATTTGAAATTACAAATATTTCAGTATTCTCATCGATTTTTTTTACTAATGACTTAAGCAGGTTTTTCGCATAATTATAAATCCCAATACTTTTGCCCGGCCCGGGAAAAAGTTCATATGCATCAAAAACTATTCGCAAATTACCCCCTAATTTTCAATAAAAAAATACAAATTTTATAATTACACTTTAGCTGCAAAAACAGCATCAACAATACCTTTAGCTGCCGCATCATAATTATAAGCTTGGACATTTAATAAACTGTTTTTAGAGAATTCCTCTAATGTGTCCTCGTTACCTAAAATTGCAGAGGCATGTTTGATCCATAAAGCTAGATCAAGTTCTAATACATAGCCATTTTTGCCATCACAAACCAGTTCATGTGCAACTCCGGCATAAGGAGTGACAATAACTGCCTGCCCAGCCGCGCAAGCTTCATTAGCTACGACACCCCACGTATCTATGGATGTGGGAAACAAAAACAGCTTTGCTGAACAATACAGCGATGGCAATTCTGCTTGTTGCACAAAGCCCGGAAATATAGCTTCAATTTGAGGGGCTAAGCTATTTGCATACTCACGGACATTTTCCAATATAGGCCCTGATCCCAGCATCAAAATTGAAACTTTACGATTTAATGTTTTCGCTACACCCAAGGCAACATCCAGTGCAAATAACGGATTTTTCTCAGTCACAAATCGACCCGAGAACATTAAATCAAAGGTGCGTTTACTATTATCAGGTGGATTAAATGCTGAATTATTAGCGCAAAGATGCGATTGGAAAAAACGCTCTCTGTTTATCCCATAGCTATCATAGAGCCGCAACGAACCGTGGCTTGCACCCAGAAATACTTTTGAATACCTGTAAACGAGTCTGCGAACAATACGATGTAACCCAGAGAGTGTTTGCTCCGTATCAAAAGTTCCGTCTGTCATAGGTATATGTATTTTGTTATAAAAAAGTGCATAACCAAAAGCGAATAGATGTGTAGGATTAAATCCAGTAGTAATAATTACATCGGGATTAAAGTGCCGCAGTGCCTTTAAAATATCAGGGTTATAATGAATATAACGTCCCTTGTAGGTTAAGCAGTTTTCATTAAGGAAGGTAAACGAAAAATCTTTTTGTTCAACTATCCAATCCCGGTTGTCTTCTTTTTTAGAGCAAAAAAATGCGTGAAAGTGACTATGCCCAAATATCGTTGCTAAACGTTGGTAAATTGGCATCCTGTAGGGTGCCGGAATATTAGTAACCATAGCAACACGAGGCGAATAATTGGGTTCGATAGTTGACATGAATAATCTCAGAGATTGTTGGTTTAGAGTTGTTATGCGGTTCTGCAATAGCTGCTGCTAGAGCAGTGTCAATGCTTTAATGGCTTGCTAATCCGCGATTACATCTTGCAGGATTATTGAGAAATTTCAGTAATGGTCTTTTCACTGCACTGTAAAAACAGCGGCTAATAACTATGGTGCCTATAAATAAACTGGTTACGCCAGAAAAATTATCAAATAAAGTAACAAAGTCTAGCTTACTAACAATTTTTATTAAGTTAGATGATGCTTTATTTACATTATTCATAGTTCAGTGGTGACTTATTTATCTTTGATAGATAAAGTGTTTAAAGTAACCACCTAAAATACGCACTAAATCAATCACCATGTAGATCGGGAAAATTATTTTGGGACAATTATTCCACCCATACCAAAACCGTGCCTTCAAATTTGCCGGCGAACGTATGCTAGTTAAGTAGTCTAGAAAAGTTTTTATTGAAAAATTAGATCGCACACTGGTCAAACCAG
>Ga0208630_100319_pt1 | contig 11190 bp, 7 predicted proteins | sample LakWasMet32_HOW6_2_FD_183874 | JGI IMG/M metagenome (GOLD analysis project Ga0208630, IMG submission 183874) | Freshwater sediment methanotrophic microbial communities from Lake Washington under simulated oxygen tension - Sediment Metagenome... | ecosystem: Environmental > Aquatic > Freshwater >... | reverse complement strand
GGTCGGCAGCAGATAATGCTGCGCGGCATTCGATACTTGCAGATGCCATTCGCAGGCAGCAGGAAAAATGAAATTAATATTTAATGATGATTGATTTCATCAAACCGTGAATTTTTTCAAACGGTTACGAGTTCGATACATCCTGCATCGTCATCCCATTACCCATACGCTCTGGCAATCTGTAGAGGACAATCTAAGCCTTTTACAGGCGCTGAGCCCAGTTGAAAAAGCCCACCTGCGCGAACTCAGCACCTTATTTTTATATGAAAAAAACTTCGTTGCCGCACAAGGGTTTCAGCTTACCGATGCTATTTGCGTAAGCATTGCCGCTCAGGCTTGTCTTCCAATACTCAGGCTTGGATTTAACTGCTTGTCGGGTTGGAGCGAGGTCATTGTTTATTCGGAAGCATTTCGAGTCAGCAGGGATTCTGTGGATGCAGCCGGAATTGTGCATCAGCAGGAGCAGATTTTAGCCGGTGAATCGTGGGCTCGCGGACCGCTGATTGTGTCATGGGCGGATGTCGAACGAGACAGGTTAGAAAGTCATGCCGGTAGGAATGTAGTGATTCATGAAATTGCCCATAAACTGGACGCATTAAACGGCAGCATCAATGGTTTTCCGCCCTTACATCCGGCAATGTCCATATCACAGTGGAGTGAAGCTCTGAATGCTGCGTATCAACATCTGGTTCAGCGTCTTGAACATCAACATCACACCAGTATTAACGCCTATGCAGCAACTAGCCCGGCTGAGTTCTTTGCGGTAATCAGTGAATATTTTTTCTGCGCACCGGACATTCTGCACACCCACTATGCTGATGTTTATCAGCAATTACAGCTTTATTATCAGCAAAACCCATTGCAGCGGCAGTAGGCATTTTTATAACCAACGCTTTTAGCTGCGCTCATGAACTTTCGAAAAAATTTGCTTGAGCGCAGTTGTTACTTTCAAGAATCCTTCAGCTCTTGAGTAAACCAGTCGGTGCTTTGATTGGGTCGATTTTTGATCTTTTGAGTCTTAGGTTACCGAACGATGGTTTTCTGAGCGGTGGTAATTTGCTGAAAACACCTTGCCAGCCCCCGGAAATCAGGCAAGTAATTAATAACAAGATAAAAGGCATCGACAAACCCGCCGGCGCTGCCAGATAACGAGGCTGCCATTGCGGCGTGTATTTGGATTTGTATTCGTACAGGCCTTTAAAATTGTAAAGGTGATCGCCCATATTAAACAAAGTTGCACCCACTTTATGCCAGAGTGGTGCCGAAGGGTGACTTTCCAGTCCCGCCAAGGGCGCCAAACCTAACGAAAACCATTGGTAGTTTTCAGCTTGTCCCCATAGCATCAGTTCGGCAAATAGAAAATCCATGATGCCTTTTTGCGTGTATGGATCGTAACGCATCATGTCGATGGACAATTCTTCCCGATTAGCGGTGTGCCAGAGATTAGCAAAAGCGGTGATTTGTCCGGTTTCATCTTTGATTACGGCAACATCGGTATGGCGTAAATAATCTTCATCGAAAAAACCCAGCGAGAAGCCCTTTTCTTGGGTGTTTTTGCTCGACAACCAAGCATCGGAAATTCGCCGTAAGCGCGGCAACGCGGCCTCGACAGACGGCCCTGACAGTATTTCAAAGGTATAACCCTTTTTGGTGAACTTGTTGCGGCGGCTACGCTGAGCATCATGCTGCTTGCCGCGTAAACTGAAGGATGCCAGTGCTACGCGGGCTTCTTCGCCAAGTTTGTATAGCGATAAACCCAGGTCAAGATAGAAGGGTAATAGTTCCGCGCTGACTTTGTAGAACACGGCTTTAGCGCCATGACGATCGGCTTGTTCTTGAAATTGCCTGAGCAACTTTTTAAAGGTCGTTTCGTCACCGATGGGGTCACCCGCCGCGATCCAGAATTTTGGCATCACTGCAAACATGATGAATGCAGTGCGCTCTTCATTCCAAAGCAGGTATTTATCGCCTAACAGTGCCAAAAATCCTTGAGTATGATGGCTTTGAACTATTAAGCGCTGGGCTTCGACAAGTTCTGAGGCAGTGGGTTTGTACAGAAACTGCTGCGGGGCAACACTTAATAATCGCCACAGCCCATAAAATACAGCGACCGCTGCGACCAGTAACAATGCACGTAAAAATCTCGGCGCATTATCTTCATAGGAAAACTGCCACCATAATGCATGCGTGTAAGTAACGTCACGGTAGGCGAAAAAGCCCAGCCAAATGGTACCGGCTAGTAGCATAGCAATGGTTGCCAGCCAGGATTTTGAAAAAGATAGCCGCAGCAGTGACGACCGGCGATGAAAGTGTCCATGGGTAGGCAATATCAGCGCCAACGTGGCTAATAACACCAAAGCGACATGCCAATTAAAACCATTAAATAGTGAGGCAACAATGCCTGCACTGAGCAAAAAAACGCTGCTATACCAGGCGGCATCAATTTTGAGGCGGATGCCTCTCGCTAAAAACAACAGCAGCAAGCCAATCAGAATGCTGGCGAGATGCGACAATTCCAGTATAGGCAAGGACAGGTAAGCGCGCGTCCAGTGCAATATTTGGGTGTTAACTGGGATGGCGCTGGAAATCAGTAACGCTCCGCCCGCTAACAGCAGTAATAAAGAAGCCAGGCGCGGTAGGATAGCCGACAGCACGCGGCTCACGGCATTGTCACGCTTAACTAATATCTTCCGGCGACTGTACAGCTCGTAGCCCAGCAATCCTGCACCGGCGAACAGCAGCGGCATAAAAAAGTAAATGGCGCGAAACAACATCAATGCGCCAATGAGGATTAACTGTTGATCCGTGCCTTGAATATCCGACATTAACAACAGAAACGCGCCTTCGAAGACGCCGATACCGCCAGGCACTTGACTGATAACGCCCGCGACCTGAGCCACCACAAACACCATCACAAAGCCGCCAAAACCAATATCCACCTTGCCGAGCAGCAACACCCACAGCACGATTGATGACAAAACGATGTCGATACTGGATACCAGAGTTTGCCAGAAGGTCATGCCGGGCGATGGCAAATATAATTCGAAACCTTTGATCATCAAGGGCTTGCGCCATAAACACACCGCACCCCAATAGATTAGCAAGGTAACGGCGCAAATCACGCTGATCCAATAAATAGTTTGCGGCTCTTGGATGGCATTTGCTGAATAGTGCGGCAACAACAAACTGCCTATCAAGCCTAAAGTCACTGCACCTAACAGATAGGTAATCGCTAAAAATAAGGATATTTTTAAAATATCCCAGCCCGGTACGCCCCATTTAGAATAAAACCGGTAGCGAATCGAACCGCCGGCTGCCCAGGCATGGCCGGTGTTGTTACTGATGGCGTAACTTAACAATGCCGCCGAGATCATTTTCGTCAACGGAATTTTGGTATGACCAGTGAAATATAATGCCAACCAGTCATAACCCGCCAAAATCAAGTAGTTAATTGCTGTTAACGCAAACGCTGCAAACACGACCCACAACGGGGTTGTTTGCAGTGTTGCCATGATATTGGCTAAGTCTTGGTCTTTCAGTTGGTTATGAACAATGAAAAGGGCGCAGACAAAAACAACAATCGGTAACAAATGAGTAATTTTTTGGGACAATCGGCTGAGTGTTTCGCGTGTCATGAATTAGATGTTGGTGTCAGATGAGAGAAGCACTGGTTGGCTGAGGCTGTACTGCTGGTTATAGTTCCAGCATTTACCTGGTAAGTTTAGGATAATTTTCATCAAAGTGGTGGGCGCCCGGTAATTCCAGAAAGTTGGCTTGGTTGTAGAGTAAATTGATACGGGCAGTTTCGGCTTTTTCATCCATTCCATAGATAAAGATAATCTTGTATTTGCGTAACTGAATTGGTCAGGTTTAAAGGTAATACGGCTGAGTGATTACTAAAAATTTAGCAGTGAAAGCGAGAGTTTTTTCAGGTGCTGCGGCTTATGTATGATAAATATAAACAACTACCAAAATGGCTTCTAAGTTTAACAAATTACAGTTAACCAGGATAACTTGATGAATTATATCGCATTAAAAATGTTGATGGGTGATCGTGGAAAATACTTGGGGATTGTCATGGGATTGACGTTCGCATCATTAATCATGACCCAGCAACCTGCCATTTTCGTGGGACTGATGGCGCGCTCATTCAGTTTTATTTCGGATGTGGGATTGCCGGATATTTGGGTGATGGACCCGAAGGTGCAATTTGTAGACGACATCAAGCCCTTGCAGGACACCGAGCTGTACCGGGTTCGCGGCGTAGAAGGTGTCGATTGGGCAATGCCTTTATATAAAGGCATGATCAAAGCCCGGCTTTATGACGGCACTTTTCAAACCTGTAACGTGACTGGGCTGGACGATACCACGCTGATAGGCGGGCCGCCGGTCATGCTTAAAGGCAAACTTGAGGATTTACGACGCAGCGATGGCGTGATTGTCGATATTGACGGCGCTAGAGATAAGCTGGCAAAAAAGCCGACCGTAAACGGAGGGAAACCAGTGCCGCTGGATGTTGGCGATACTCTGGAGCTTAATGACCGACGCGCAGTCGTTGTCGGTATTGCTAAAAATACCCGGACATTTCAATCGCAGCCGATTATCTATACGACCTATTCCAGGGCCATGCTTTATGCGCCTAGAGAGCGAAAACTACTGTCGTTTGTGCTGGTTAAAGCCAAGCCGGGCGAAGATATTGCCCGGCTGGTGCAGCGTATTCGTGACAGCACCGGACTTGCCGCCTACACGCAGGATGAATTCAAAACTCTGACGGTTAATTATTTTCTTAAAAACACCGGCATTCCCATTAATTTCGGGATTTCTGTGTTGTTGGGATTTATCGTCGGTGCGGCGATTGCCGGGCAGACTTTTTACAACTTTACCCTGGAAAACCTGCGCCAGTTCGGCGTGTTAAAAGCCATGGGTACCAGCAATTGGGTACTGTTACGGATGATTCTGCTGCAGGCGGTATTGGTCGGCAGTATCGGTTATGGAATGGGGGTTGGGCTGACGGCGCTGTTCGGTTACGCAATGCGCAATACCATCTTGGCCTTTAAATTTCCTTGGCAATTGTTAGTGTTCAGCGCCACCGGCGTTACCTTGATTGTTGCCTTCGCGGCGTTGATCAGCATTCGTAAAGTCATCAAGCTGGAACCAGCGGTAGTGTTTAAAGGATAGCCATGACGACACCAGAATTAGCGGTTAAATGTCGACAACTGCTTAAAACCTACGATACCGGCGACCAGAAAATTACCGCCTTACAGGGTATCGATCTGGATGTTCACCTGGGTGAACTGATGATGCTGGTCGGTCCATCCGGTTGCGGAAAAACCACGTTGATTTCGGTTATCGCCGGTATCCTTGATCAAGATTCAGGGCAATGCGATGTTCTTGGCGTTGATTGGTTGCAGTTAAGCAGTAAAAACAAACTGCTGTTTCGTGCGCAAAATATCGGTTTTGTATTTCAGGCGTATAACCTGCTGCCGACCCTTACCGCTGCCGAAAATGTCGCGGTGCCGTTAATCATTAACGGGTTGAAGCGCCAGTTGGCAGTCCGTAAAGCGGCTGAATTACTGGAAAAAGTCGGTTTGGCGAAACGTGCCGAATCCTTACCAAGCCAGCTTTCCGGCGGTCAGCAGCAACGGGTGGCTATTGCCCGTGCCTTGGTACACAACCCCAGGCTGATTGTTTGCGACGAACCCACCAGTGCGCTTGATCATCAAACCGGGATCCATGTCATTGAACTGCTCAAGTCGGTAGCGGTCGCTAGTGATAGGGCCTTGATAATTGTTACGCATGATGCGCGTATTTTCGATTATGCCGACCGTATAGCGAAGATGGATGATGGCCGCATTGATAGCGTCACGGTCGTGACTCAGCACCCTCAATTCAATAAGGAAGTCGAAAATGTTACCTAAATACACGCTACCCGTTCTGGCAATAATTGGTATCGCCGCCGGGGTTGCTACCATAATCAACGGTAATCAACCGACCCCGGTAGCACCTGCAGTAGTGGAACCGTCACGATCACCGTTTCAGTCTTTTATTGCCGGTGCCGGTATTGTTGAAGCGAAAAGTCAGAACATCGCCATCGGTACGCCATTAAACGGCATTGTAAAAGCCGTCGCGGTTGCGGTGGGTGATAAGGTCAAGGCTGGAACACCTTTATTTCGTTTGGATGACAGGGAAACGTTGGCCGATTTAGCATCGCGGCGTGCCGATTTGGCTAAAGCTAAAGCGGCGGTGGGTGAGGCCGAAGCTGAACTGACCAATGCGAAAACCTTGATGCATCTGGCTGACAACATTTCCGACCCCCGCGCCATCAGTACCGAAGAGCTGGACCGCCGCCGCAATGCCACCCTGATTGCCCAGAGTCGATTGCAGAGTGCGCGGGCTCAGGTATTGCAGGCCGAAGCCGGCGTTAATGCGGTAGAAACCACCTTGGAACGTTTGGTGATCAAAGCCCCGGTCAGCGGTGAAGTGCTGCAGGTCAATGTTCGTCCCGGTGAATTTGCCGCAGCCGGTATTTTAAGCAGGCCGTTGCTGCTGTTGGGTAATCTCGATCAATTGCACATCCGCGTCGATATTGATGAAAATGATGCTTGGCGCTTTTCTAAAGACGGCAAGGCTATCGGCTATTTACGCGGCAATCGCGAGTTCAGCGCTGATTTAACACTGGCTTGGGTTGAACCTTACGTGGTGCCGAAACGCTCATTGACCGGCGACAGCACTGAGCGGGTCGATACCCGCGTGTTGCAAGCCTTGTACAGCTTTGATCGCGCCAAATTGCCCGCTTATGTCGGGCAGCAAATGGATGTGTTTATTGAGGTGCCGGACAGCACCGCTAATCATTCCGGCCCAACGCAATGAAGCCGATTGTTCGCTTTGGGCTGTTAGTCCCCGGACTCTTCTTACTCGGTTGTACGGTGGGGCCGGATTATCAAAAGCCAAGTCTGCCAGTCCCCGAAAAATGGCATGAAGCGCAAAGCAGCAAACCGGCTGCCGCCAGACAATACAACGAGTGGTGGAAAAGTTTTAACGATCCAATTCTGAATGATTTAATCAATCGAGCCATTGCCGCCAACCTCGATTATCAGTCAGCACTGGCGCGGATTCGTGATGCCCGTAGCCAGCGCGTCGTGGCGGTTGCTGCCGGCTTGCCGACGTTATCTACGCACAGCACGGCCAGTCGTCGTCTCAACAGCGTCAGCTCAACGGGTGGCAGCGGGGCTTCGTCGGTAGGTGGCGGTGCATTTGGTGTTGGCGATCAGATCATTAATATTTTCCAATCCGGGCTGGATGCGCAATGGGAAATCGATTTGTTCGGCGGTATTAGGCGTTCAGTTGAAGCCGCTGATGCCAATATCGAGGTGGCGGTTGAGAATAGCCATGCGGTACTGGTGTCATTACTGGGTGAAGTAGCGATTAATTACCTGCAACTGCGAGCGAATCAACAATTGCTGGCTGTTACCCAAGAGAATCTGCGCAATCAGCAAGATACGCTGAGTTTGACGCAAGTTCGGCAGCAAGCCGGATTGGCGTCGCATTTGGAGATTGCCCAAGCGCAAACACAGTTTTCGGCAACTCAAGCGCAGTTACCAGGCTACGAAGAGGGCACCAAATTAGCGGTGCATGCCATTGCCATATTACTGGGACAAGAGCCTGGTAAACTGGGAGCCTTGCTGGAGCCACCCAAGTCAATTCCGACATCACTGAATATTGCCGAGGCGGATTTGCCTTCGGAATTACTGTTGCGTAGGCCCGATATTCGGCGCGCTGAGCGGCAACTGGCCGCCGCCAATGCCCAGGTTGGCGTGGCGACAGCAGCGCAATATCCACACTTTAATCTCACCGCATTGATTGGCTTGCAGAACGCTAAAATCACCGACTTTACCCCGGTCGGCAAATCCTGGTCGATGGCCTCGACACTTAGCATGCCGCTGTTCAACTGGGGTAGTATCCAGGCCAATATCGACAGCAAACAAGCTCAGCATGACGAAGCATCGCTGGCATATCGGTCTGCCGTATTAACGGCGTTTAAAGAAGTTGAAGACGCGCTGGTGTCTTACTCGCAACAACAAAACAAGAACAAGTCGTTACAGCAATCGGTGACAGCCAGCCAGCTTGCGGTAACCTTATCGAAAGAACGCTACGGCAAAGGCTTGACGAGTTTTCTGGATGTATTAGTCGCCGAGCGGACATTGTTTCAAGCGCAACGCGAACTGGTTGAAAGTGATGCGGGAATTTCTACGCAACTGGTAGCGCTCTATAAAGCGCTAGGGGGCGGTTGGCAAACGGTCGGACAATAACAGCGTTGCAGGTGACATCTCTGGCAAGTGTTAAATATCCATAAACAGCATCGGAATACCGTAAGTTAAAACAAAATAGCTTATGGCCATGACAACGCTCTGGCTTGTTTTAAAAGAAAACATCTGGCGCAGAACATAACTGATGATGGATATGTACCAAATAACCAGGACAACGCCTATGGCAATGGATATTTCCTCGGAGTTTTCTACATGCTTCATCACCATCCAGAAATATAGGGCTTCGGTGATGGTGGCCAGCGTCATGATAAAGTTTTCGCAGACAAAAATTGCCGTGAACAACTGATTAAAATTCCCCCATTTTTTGATGGCCAACAATAATGTCGCAACCGACGAAAAAGCCATGATGGTGCGTAACAACACTTCCAGGGTGCCGTCAGCCGGATCGGAAATCAGACCTTCAACAATGCAACCTGAAATAAGATAAAACGCCACCGTTTTCCACATAAACGATTTTGTGGGGGTTATATCAGCAGGGTTATTTCTGAACCAGCAAAGGCCAAGGTATTTGAGTAATAAATTCATGATGCGAAGGTTTTAAATAAGAAACGGTCAATTTTTATACATTATAACCGCTGGAAAAAAATCAAGGGAGCAGCCACTGGTTGTCATGCTCGTTATTTTTATAGCAAGGCTGTTGGACATATTGAAAAACCTGGCGCTTTGACAGGCTCAGCGCGAACGGATACAGAATAATCAATCAGTTACTTTCGTGGTGAGCGTGTCGAACCATGGACGTAAACGGTTTTTCGAGGTGCCCTATTATCTATTTATGCCGCTTGTTAGTAGGTTGTAATGCAAGCCGATAATCAACACATGCCGGAGGTTCCGGTTCCTCAAGTAATTTAACGATAAATTTATCGATAACTCCCCAGGTATTGTCTAAATTTTCCATCAAAATGCCATGGCGATTGGCTTCTATTTTGCGCAGATGCTTAACTTTTGAGCCTAACTTTTTGAATACGTTTTCCGCGCAATTGGCATCGACCACAGGATCTTGATCGGCATATAGCACCAAGCTAGGTAGTTTAATGCTGGGTAGTATGTCTTCTTCGACATGAGCAATCAGCAAGCGCAATTCATACAGTGCTCTGACCGAGGTATTACGGTAGTTAATGTCAGGATGTTCAGGGATATTTTCAATAAACGGTTTAACGCCTTCGAACGTTGATACCCAACCGACTAACTTGTTGGTACCGTGCAGTAACGGTACCAACATAAATGCAGAATTAACGAATTTTAACGGCACCGACACCGCAACCACCCCAAGTAATTCCGGATGATTTTCTGCGGCTAGCGTTAATGCCAAGGCCCCACCGGTGGAAAAGCCAACCGCCACAATGCGCGGGCAATAGGCTTTAAGCATATGCAAGCCGCGTTGCGCACTGCCAAGCCAGTCTTCCCAATGTTGATCGCGTAGGGCATACGGCGAGGTGCCGTGGCCTTTAAGTCGAATCGCTAACACCGTGTAACCTTGCTTAGCGAGATATTCACCGTAATTGCGTAATTCAGCCGGGCTGGCCAACAGCCCATGCACCAGCAATATGCCGATATTGTTGGCGTGTTCCGGGCGGATAAAGAATGGCGAGGGATCGGCGGTTGCGGTTTCTTGTTGATTGATGTCGGCGAATTGTGGTTTTGAGTAGAATTTTTTTTCCAATGCCAACGCTCGAAATTCATCATCAAAATGCCAGACAGACAGTTGACGCGGATTAATAATGGCAAATTCATCAATCGCGGCAATCAATGTGTCACGGATGATCCGAATGGGTTCGGCTTCATTGTGGTAAACGGCAATGGGATTCTCCAAGCGAATCCTGTCGAAGTCGAAATCCTCACGCAGCTTTGGCAGAAATTGGTAGCTGTTGCCTTTATCCTGGAGCAGGCCGGTTTCTTTGGCGACGCAGATAAAATAATCAAAGCGCTTATTGCTGAGTTTTAGGAAATCACTGTAATCATCGGGATTTAGAAGACTGCGGTGCAAATGCACGTCGGTATTGGTCTGCAAGCGTTTAATGGCGATATACAGCACGCTATAAAACATACTTTTTGCAACCAGCGATTGGCCCTGGCTGAGGAAATGCATAATCAATGTTGACGCCAGATGACTTAAGTTGACAGTCAGGTTGCTATACATTTCCTCCATATATTGATCGCGGGCGCATTCGGCATTGTTAACAAAATACCGGCCCAGCAAGCGTTGGCTCCAGGTTTTTGAGCTGTTCTGCAATGCAAATACATCATCGATAGACTTGATTTGCGGCGCGACCCGGCGCATTAAATAATGGGTGCGCCAATCCCATACGCAACAGGGATTTACCGGCGAGCCCATGCGAATATCCATATCGGTGTTTTTAAGAATGATATTGCCTTCAATCAACAGTTCTTCGGTCTGACGCAGGCTTAAATTTTCCGAAAACAACTCAACACTTTTGAATAACAAATTTTCTGAGGCGCGAATCGGATAAAAAGTGATGTTGGCCGGGACAATACGTGTGGGTTTGTTGGCGGATGCCAATAACTGGTCGATGCTGTCGAAATGCAGCTCTTCTTTCCAGTGCAACAACAGCTCGGTATTTTGTTGCTGGTGTGCATATCGAATCGCGGCTTTAAACGCTTCGACACCTTGTCCCAAAATCGCCGCGCCGGTGTGCTGTTTACGACGATTGCCGGTGATGCGCGAAAAAATGCTGTACTGGCCTTGTTTGTCGATGACGCGATGGTCTTTAACCATACCGCCTTCAGGAAAAATAATCACCTTGCGGCCGCGTAAAATCTGCCCGGCCAATTGCGCAAACAAGCGCGGATGATCATGAGGAAACACCCCAACGTGTTTTAAATAGCGGGACAGTACCGTGTCGTC
>Ga0208630_100313_pt1 | contig 11331 bp, 12 predicted proteins | sample LakWasMet32_HOW6_2_FD_183874 | JGI IMG/M metagenome (GOLD analysis project Ga0208630, IMG submission 183874) | Freshwater sediment methanotrophic microbial communities from Lake Washington under simulated oxygen tension - Sediment Metagenome... | ecosystem: Environmental > Aquatic > Freshwater >... | reverse complement strand
GCTAATAATGTTCGACAAAAAAATTGTTTTTTGAACCAATAAGTTCTTGTTACTGTGTACCTATTTTGGTACGCTAAATAAATAAATAAATAAATAAATAAATAAATAAATAAATAAATAAATAAATAAATAAATAAATAAATAAATAAATAAATAAATCCAATCCTGTCTGTTAGATTTTTTGCCACTGAAGGTGGCAGCGAGCCCGTAAGGGAATGGTTGAAAGAATTATCTGCCCAAGATAAAAAAACGATTGGCGAAGATATTAAAACGGTGCAATTCGGTTGGCCTCTCGGCATGCCGTTAGTCGATCATCTCGAAGGCGACATTTGGGAAGTCCGAATTAAGCTTGAAAACCGGATTGCGCGCGTTCTGTTTGTCATAGACCACCATACGATGAGGCTTTATCAAAAAAAGTCAAAAAGCACCTAAGCAGGAACTTGATTTGGCAAAACAAAGATTGAAAACTTTACGAGGTAAACAATGAACAGTCAGCACGAAGAAAACTCCCATATCGGTAGCAGCTTCGACGACTTCCTGAGCGAGGAAGCCATTCTTGACGAAGTCATAGCTGTAGCGACCAAGCGGGTCATTGCCTGGCAAATATCCGAAGGCATGTCTGCGCTTAAGCTCAGTAAAACGGCAATGGCAAAAAAAATGCACACCAGCAGAGCTTCGCTTAATAGGTTGCTGGATGAAGAAGATACCAGTTTAACCTTGACCACCTTAGTGAGCGCCGCCGCCGCGCTTGGTAAAAAGGTGAAAATAGAGTTGGAGCCAGTGTGAACTTTGTGCGGGCATAGCCGTAGTTGCAGGTTCAAGACCGGCCATCAACTGCCGGTCGCGACTGGCAGCTTTGTGACGATGAATATGACGTAATGAAGCTCGGCAATGTGCTAACAGCCGAGCTAACGTAAGGTGGGCAACCTTGTAGTCTCTTTCATGCGAGCAAGCCGCTGGATATGAGAAATTCAAGAGCCGCTCCTTGTGCTTACAGGAAAGCGCAAGGAGAGCACGACTAAAGTGCTAGTGAGGTTTCAACTGCGACATTGCCTGTCTGACGTAGCCAAGTAAACGCTGGTCTATTCCAGATCCATCCAACAACTCTGGATGCTGTGCCATTGCTTCGCGTAGCTTTACCTGAGTCTCGGGGTCGTTACCCGCATAAGAACGTACGATTTCCATCCAGTGCAAAGTGAGTTGGCGTACTCGTGGATCATCCGGAGCGATACCGTCTTCCATATGCTGGAACACTTCAGCGATCAATGCGGGAAACTTTCCTGTGCTACTAGTGTAGTTCTTACGCAGAAACCCCATTTCTTGCGACGAAAGGTACTTTTGATAGATCACGTATTTTGTCTCAGCATAAGCTTGCTGAACGTAGAAAATCATATCAAGTGTAACACCAGTCTGAGTCTGCGCACTTGGTTCGTTGAAATGCATCATATTGAGCTTTGCCAGCAAACGTGGATCTCCATGCGAATCACGCATAAGCATTGTCATCCAACGTTTCGCCAAAGTCTGTGCGCTGGGGCTTTGAGATGGAACCTTCATTTCCATTGCCTCGCGCACCGACTCAATCAACTCAGCCCACTCAGCAACGGTGGTATTATCGGCTGTGCTCAATAAGCGGAAACGCTTCTGCTCTTCCTTCGTAAAGTATTTATCGTACATATTCATCATCTCCAGAGTTATTAGCCATTCGGCAAGCTCAGGTTCCTCTCCCCGCTGCAACTGACCCTGCAACTGGGCCAAACGGTCGCGCAGTATCGTGCTTTGTGCGATCTGGCTATCCAGCATTTGAATCTGCTGATCGACGATAGAAGAGAGGTGAGTACCGGGGTTTGCCAACACAATTCCGATATTGGCCAACGACAAACCGAAACGCCGCAATGCCTGTATCTGATGCAGACGTGCGATGTCTTTGCGGTTGTAAAGTCGATAGCCGCTGTCGGAGCGCGCAGAAGGCGTGAGTAAACTGATAGCGTCGTAGTGGTGAAGCGTGCGCACAGTCAGACCGCAATGTTTAGCAAGCTTTCCCACTTTAAGTAACATCGAATACTCCTTTCTTCATACGTTTGGCAAGGTTAATGGCTGACGTAACGTGAGTGTCAAGCGAATTTTGTCGCCGTCAATTTATTTAACATAAACCACACTTATGTGAGATGTTTGTAAAGACAATATAGAAATGCCTTGTATCGGCTCACATTTGACCGTCCGGTTAGGAGCAGAGAATTTATAAAGCTCAGCGGCAGGTTTGGGTCGCCTGGAGACCGTCCGCTCATATTAGATTGATCGCCGTAAAGCTGTCATTGAATTCCGATACCTGAAAGCAGCCGTTCGTCACTGTGTCCAACCGACCCAGAACAACCTGATGACGGTTGCAAGCCGGACGGCAGCTTTCCGATCTCCAAGCTGGCGGTCGAGTTTTGGGCTGACCACCTCCTCATCGGCCGACGGAGACTTTCGCGTCCCACCGAAACTGATCACCAAAGTGCCGGCTTCGATGTCAGCTTTCCTCAAAACCCGAACCTTCCGCAACCGCGAGCAACTGACGGTTCAAACTAGCAAAGAGGGTAAAGAGAATCGTGTCACGCAGGTCATTGACCCCGGTATCGAATCAATCGCTTGCGTCGGAGACTCTACTTTCCTGTTGGGTGATTGGTCTCCGCTTAGGGTTTTTTCTCCGCGAGGGGGGGCTTCTTAGTATTGGCATCGGACTTGCTGTCACTATCTTGAGCACCTAGTAAGGCGGCACCGGAGCCCGGCAACATAAACTCCGCCACGGCGGCCTGTCCAACCTTGCTATCCAGGACCTTGCTGAATGTGTCTAGAACCTTGGATTGCAACTGCACCGCGCGATCACCTGCCTTGGTAGCGCCTTCTGCGCTGAGGGCAGCCAACTTGTCGGCGAGGGACACGGCTTGGGCCAGACCACCCATGTCGCGGAACATATCGCCTTTGCCAACCTGCCCGAGGACTTTGTCAATATGCGAGACGTCGGCAAGCTTTTCGGAACGGAGCAGGGCGAGGTTCGAAGCGAAGTCTTGCCCTTTAAGGTCCATGGCCTTCGCCCGGTCACGCGATGTGAGCTCTGCAATCTTCGGTGGAAGAATCGGGATCATATTGTCGCCCCATTTCCCAAACCGTTCGTCAACCTGTTCGGCGGCGAGGCCCTGTCCCAACACAGCCTCCGCGAAGACGCCAGAGGTGGGCAGGCCAACTGTAGGAGACTCACTCTCGGTGTCCCCCTTGGGTTTCAGGTTGAGGTATTTCTCTTTGAACTTATCACGCTCTGCCTCACCGTCTTTACTGTTTTCGAAGCCCCACCGGAAAGCCAGGTAATTACCGAAAACGCCTACCGGTTGCGGGTCCACAAGGGTGGAAATCGGCTGCTCCTGGATCTTGTATTTTTGCAGGATGCGGTATATGCGATAGGGGCTCATACGGAGCCAAAGCTGTTGGCTCAGGAATAAGCGTTGTTTGTTGAAAATCTTGCCAATGGATAAACTGGCTTCCGCCCTCTTTATTTCAAGGTCTTTGATTGCAGAATCTATAGAACTTAATGATGCGTCTTCGATCGGTGGCAGCGTCGCATACTTACCCTTAAGGATTGCATATTCATTTGATGTTTCAGTCATTTTTTGAGTATTTGGAACATACACAGTTTTTTCAATAAAGTTACTCGGGCCATTGTTGAGAGAACAAGGGTTATCTTCGTCAACAACACTAATGATCTGGGTAGTGGGTACCCGGGCTTGTGCATTTTCTTGCGCGAGTTGTTTGGCCCTTTGATAATCTTTTATCTGCGAATCGAAATTTGCCTGTTCTGCCGTGGCAGTCTCTTCCTGACCCTCATCAAGCGCCTTCTTAAGACGCTCAATCATTTCGGTTGCACCCAAGTCTGCAAAAATACCTAGTAATTGCGCCTGGTGATACTTGATTACGCCGGGCTTTTCGAAGTCCAGTGGCACAAGGGGCAAGAAGAGGCACCGGTCCCATCCGGTTAATTCGGTCTTGACCTTGTAGGTCTGAAGAACTTCGAAAAAAAGGATATTTAGCGTATGCCGACGATTGTAATTCGCAAGAACACGGGTGGTCTGGGACTCGGCCTCCTGCTCGGAAACCTCCCGCACCACCGACTGGCGCCGTGAGCGCAGCGCCTGTGACTTCTCGGCCGTGCTTTGAGCGATCGCGTTGGTTGACTCCGCCGCCAAGTCGCGACTGCCGGCGCTGAATTGGGCGGTGAGCGCGGTACTCGTGGTTGAGGAGGCAGAAGCGGATCCAAATAAAAACGATACCCCGGCCTGTGCGCTGACGGAACTGGCAAAGGCTGATGACGTACCCGATTGGGCTTCCTTCGCGACGGCTCTCTGCACTTCGTTTACCGCACGGTTCTGTTCAGCATAACTACTGACGGATTCTCCCTGCTCGACGGAATCGGTACTGCTACCGGTCGTCTTTCGTTCCCACCGGGTGACAGCAACCTGCGTTACCTCGCCGGGCGCAAGACACAACGACTGCAGCAGGTTGCCAAGCTCAATACCCTTTTGGCACCAAACTTGTTCATGTACAGTCAGCACGCCATATGCCGGCTTCAAATCCGCTTCCGGCAACTTTTCGTCATACGGATCGATCGGGCCCTTGAGGTCTTGCAATTTAACACTACGTGAGCCGATAGTGTCGAGGATAAAAAGTGATCGGTAGTAGGCCGGCTCGCCGACTGCAACCTTGCCCATTGTTGGTACAAGATAGCCAGGGGTTTCTGCGTCCAGCTTCGCAGCAGGAGCATTTGATTCAGGTGTCAGTTTGGTGGCATCGGCAGCGTTCGATTCGTTGGTCATACGAGACCCCCTTTTTGGGAATTAACCAAGACGGGCAATCCACCGGCTCTGCTGGGGTGGACGTAGAAGGTGGACATATCAGTGAGTCCATCAGGGACACTTCAGGCCGTGAGCCGCCAAGCTCACAACTGTGGAGAATCCTAATAGAACATTTTAATAGCCTAAACCTTTTTGGCATATGTGTGCAAGTACCACGCGGTGTTTATCCCGAAGTGTCGTGCGTCAGGTATCTGATCAGTTACCTGACGTTAACGCTCGTCAGTTTTTTGGGGTCGTTGCGAGCAATATGGCCGTTGTAACAGAGTGATAATTTCAATTTGTTCGCCGAATACCGGACATCCGTGTGGATCACAGGATGCCTTAACTAACTAAATTGAAAAGTTACTCCGACGGTCGGGTAATGGCCGAACTGAGGCAGTCAGTTACGGTCCAGTTCATTGACAATGAATGTCTGCAACCACAACATTTGTAGATTTGTTGTCAGCACACGTTTATTAAATTGTCCTGACTTCGTTGAGAAGGGCGGGATGCCTGTCAAGTAATTTAAATAAGGTGGGAGTCAATTAGCGCCTCCTGATACAAAATATAGTGGTGAACGAATTGGATCATCAAACCAAAACAAGACCGGTTCTATAAGCGGGGCGAGATTACCCGCGAACCTATAGGTATTTTGTGAAGTGGTTTCCTGACAATGACTCTTGTGTTGCCTTTCTGATGAAGTTACGGTGGCCAGATGGTTTTATTTGTTTAGTATGTGGTTCTAAATTGAGACTGATATTGCCGATGGCTTTAATTTTGGCAGCAACACAATATACAGTGGGTGGAGGTGCTAATTGACTACCCATTTTAATAATTTAACTAACGTTTAAAGCGGCTTAGTTTTTCCATTCTCCTAACGCGAAGAGGCATGGACTCCGCAACCGAAAATCTCGGCAGCTTCCCCTTGGTCAAGTGCTAGCTTCTTGCGTACATTTGCAATGTAATCTGGATCAACAATCGACGCATTCACTTGTACGTTGAATTTCAGCATCAGACTCATCGTGCGCAGTGATTTCTCTACAGCCAAAATGGATTCATCGCAAGTTGGGCAAAATTCGCCAATCACTGCCAGATTAATACTTAACATAACAGCGCACTTGGCGCATCGAATGATGCATGCAACAGTTAAGCAAAGCTCTCGTGTAAATGTCGATTTTTCGACGCCACTTGGACTAACAAGACCATAGCTATACCAGCCAGAAAGCCTGGAAACACAAAGTCCAGAGGTTGTTGCTCAATAGCGAAGCAGTCTGCACTATTGACAAAGTAGAATTTTTTGCATGACTGGGTAGTCATTATATAACCCCAGTCAATGCTTTGATTTCTGCAACAGACCACGCCAGTCGGTTTTTGATCCTAAGTGGCCGGATCGGTCCATTTTCTAGGCAGGCCCACGATCTCAGTGTTTGTGGCTTGCGATTTAGATAGTACGCCGCGGCATTGGTTTGCACCGTTGGACAGGTCACTTTATCTAGCTGGATATATTGATTGGTGGTGGCCATTGATTGATCCTCAATTATGTTGATATTAAGGATCACTATAGAGTCACAACATTAATAATCAATAACCCATTGATTATTAAAGATATTTAGTATGTTATCGCACCTGCGGTAACATACTTAAAAACATAATATATTGAAAAATAACAAAAAAATAATTCAGTAGGTGTCGGCAACTGTTGCGGCTGATATTGCCCGCCCAGTTCACATGGGTAAGTACAAATGTAGGCTCTCCGAAATCGTGTCGAGTTACTGGGATAATGCTCGTTACCCCTGTTAGCTATGCTTGACTTGGTACGCTATTTGGCACCTTGAGGTGTTTAATACTGGGAGAGGTCGTATTCTGCTTGTGTACACCTCCAACTTTCGGCTGAACCGCTCATCCAGGCTTCAAGACTAATTGTTATATCCGCACTGATACTACTCGGCCCTTGATGACACGATACGCCAAGCTGAACAGCAGCTTTGGCGACCCCAATACCCAGTTCGTGCAAAACATCATTTTTCAAAATACTGCTCGAACAGGCGGATCAACAAAATCATTTAATAAAGCTAAGCTGCCTGTCTATCAAGAGGCTTGATAGAGGGTCTTGGTAGTTGTTCGGCCTGCCACAGATCCCATTGTGTTTGCATGCCAAGCCAAACATCAGGGGTTGTGCCAAGCCATACCGAAAGGCGTAAGGCCATCCCGGCTGTCACTCCAGCCTTGCCGTTCAAGACCTTAGAAAGCATGACGCGGGAAATCTGTAATTCCTTTGCAGCTTCTGTTACCGTCATACCTTCTGGTAGCCATTCCCGTAATACTTCGCCGGGATGCGCTGGATTGTGCATTCTGCTCATATCAATTGCTCCTAATGGTAATCCAAATAATCAACCAGCTCGACGTCTTCACCTTCAAAGGCAAAGGTTAATCGCCAGTTTCCGTTTACTGTCACGGAATAATGCCCAGCGAGATTGCCAGTTAATGGGTGCAGCTTCCAACCAGGCGCGTTCATATCATCGGTTTGCTTTGCGCTATCTAATGTGGTTAACAAAATACGCAGTTTTCCAGCATGGTGTGGCTGTATGCCTGCTTTGCTACCAGACTCAAAAAAGGCTTGCAGACCCTTGTGCCGGAAATTTTTTATCATGATTAAATTGTATTCTGTTAATTAACACTTAACAACATTCACTAAGGCTATACTCAAATCCTTCTGTATCAGCAATACTTTATTTCGTCGACACTAACCGTAAACCTTGCTCAGAATGAGACTGGTTAAACTCGATTCCAGCTTGCTCTAATATCCATGCTTCAATCTTTACATGCCACATCCTTAACAAATCGAGAGGGCGGCGGATATAGTTTTGCTCACGTACTCCTTGCGGCTTATGCCCCTGTATTTGTGCCGCGATTCCTGCGGGAGTTTCTGTCCACTCACTTAATGTCGCAAAGCTACGACGCAACCCGTGCAACGTCATTTCAAGTCCGGCAATCTCACAAGCTTGGTTGTGGGCGATACGAGGTTCAGTGAGGTGCCCGGATGCAGCGGTTGGGCTACTAAATACCCATTCACTCCGGCGCGGCAATGAGGACAGCAAATGCGCGACATAGGGTGTTAAGGGAATGATACGGAAGCCTTCAACTTTGTCATGTGTTGTAATGCTATTCCATTGAAAGTCTACATCCACCCATCGAAGGGCGGCCAATTCCTCACGGCGCGAACCGATAAGCAAGAGTGTTTGTAAATAAGCACTGATCACGGGGTTTCCGATTTGCTTCACGGCTGTAAACCATGCAGACAATTGCTCGCGCTGTAGCACATCATTTTTAACTTTTGGCTTGCCTAGGCTTTCACGAGCATCTTTGCTTTGTGCGGGATTTGTCGTAACAATTGTTTTATAGCTGGGATGTTTAGCGCACCAGAAAAGGAAGGCTTTTAATAATCTTAGCGAAAGACGGGCGCGTGTTGGTCTATTCACGGCTTCTACCGCCGCCCACTCATCTATCCGCTCCGGTGTCAGGTCAATAAGACGAACTGTTGCCAATGATGCAAGTGTGCCAGGCTTGGTAAGCTCAGTGCTTCGACTCCGCACTGCCCCACCAGGATGCATGTCCTTTTCATGATCATGGTAATGGCTTTCAGACCACTTCGGCTTGCGGGTGGCAATATACTCAGACCATGCTGTTGCAACAGTTACCGATTCGTGGGCTTCCTTCAGAGCAAGTGCTGCGGCATCGGCTTCTTTAGCCTGTTTTGCCGCTTTCTTAGAGGCTTGTTTGTCGGCTTTAACTTCGCGTGGATCGTTCCCATTATCTATCAATATCTGTAAGCGGCGTGCTTCGGCTTGAGCTTCTGGAATGCTCCAAACGCTAACACTGCCAATCGTAACGCGCATTGATCGGCCAGCAACTTTTGACTGGAAGATGTAACCCTTGGCCGCTGAATTTCGTGTTGCCCTTACACCTAGACCAGGAACTTCTGCGCACCATAGGAAAGTCTGAGCCTTTGATTCATCGCGTGTGAAGCCAGCAATCCGTCCGGCTGTAAGTTTTACTTTTGCCATAAAACAACCCTCTAAAAATGTAACCAGTTTGTAACCAGATGTAACCAATTTGTAACCTTTTTGGCAGTATATAGATGAATACAAATCAATACAATAAATGAGGGGTTTGGTGTTAATATGTTGTTTTTATTGGTAATATTATTATTTTTTGAATGTTAATCAACACTTATGAATGGTGTTTTGTCTGGACTATTAATCCATAGGTCTAGGGTTCGAATCCCTAACACCCCACCAATAAAATCAAAGGGTTGCACATTAGCAGCCCTTTTTTTATGTCTGGCGTTTCGTGAAATGTAATTAGTTTGCAATTGGATTTGCTTAATCAAAAGACCTAATAATCTTACTGCCACTAAGCCTGCCTAAATTGTTGACATAAAAAAGCCGGTTTTAATGGTCATCATTAGATGCTATGGCTTTTCTTCGGCGGGCCCATGGCTATCATTCCAAAATCTTGGATGAGCGTAATCAGGTGCTGAAAATTGCATGCGCTTCTTTAGTCATAACTTCTTGAAGATTAACTTCAAATTCAGTTTTTACGTTTGTCTACTGAGTGAGCTGTCTGACTGTCAGTGTCAAAAAAACTGTTTAGCAAAATTTGCTAAAGCCAAGCCTAGAATTGCTCCCAACATCCATTTCATTAAATTTATATCTGCTTTAATCGGAGCAAGTTCTATTTGCAAGTCCTGCTTAGTGACAAGTTCTGATTCATGGATAACTGCTTGCATTGCTTCTGTTAAAGCTTCAGCTTGTTTTTTCTTCAAACCCGGCTTCTTTTAGCTTACGAACAAATTTATGCGTATCAAAAGTGATTGTTGCCATCACATACCTCCATTAAATTCAATTACCTGCAGTTTACCATGGAGGCAGAAGAACGCTGTCAAATCGACCTAACTGACCAGCAATTTTATGATCATTTGTGAAAAAACGCCTGACTGTAAAATCTTTCTTTCTTTGAGGGCTAATTTAAGAATGTTGGATGATCATGCTCAAGTTATGAGTAAATTTAGTTATAAAATCAATATTTTAGCCGATTTTCTACTGGAAAATTTAAACGCTCTTTTCTTGTAGAATGGGCATAATTTAGACGCCAGTTTCCCCCACAAAGATCTCGGTGCATATCTATTTGAGAATCTAAGTTATCTCAAGCTTGATATTGTGTTCCCTCTTAGCGTGGACTACATTTTGGTTTTTTACTGTGGGGATTGATCATGTACGCAACCAATGTCAGAAATTTGAAACGCAATCCCTCAGAAGCGCTGAGACATGCGGAACTTGAGCCGGTATTAATATTAAAAGGCAATGAGCCCAATGCCAGCTGTTTAATTTAAAAACTTCCTTGGGCGATATAAACGAGCAATTAAAACCGGCATTAGCGGCTAGTTTATTTAAAGATCGGGTGCTGTCGCTAGGCGCAGCAGCGCAAATCAGCGGTTTAAGCCTGTCCGAATTTATCGATCACTTAACCCAGTTGGATATAGATTTAGTGGTGGCTGATCAACAAACCGCTCAAGAACTAAAAGTACTTGATGAATGGCTGTCGTAATAGCTGATGTCGGCCCGTTAATCGCGCTGGCTAAAATCAATCAGCTGCATTTGCTGCCCGCCCTTTTTATTGAAGTGTTGATCACCCAAGCCGTTGCCGATGAGTGTTTGCGAGGACAATCCAGCGATGCTGTTTTAATCAAACAGGCGTTGGATTCGCGTTGGTTACAGCGAGTGGATAATCCGATTTTTACACATCCATTATCAAGAAGTTTGGGATTAGGCGAGCAATCCAGCATTGAATACGCCTTACAAACACGCGGCAACACTTTGTTAATTCTGGATGATGGTTTAGCGCGTAAACAAGTTTTGCCCAAGCAATTGGTTATAGTCGGTACGGCAGCATTGTTGCTTGCTGCGCAACGTAAAACCTTAATTGCGGATGCTGAGGCCGTTATCGCCGAACTCAATCAAGTCGGTTACCGGATTTCAGCAGAGGTGGTTGCTCAATTAAAGAATGCCCCAGTATAGTAGGGTGAAAAACGACGTTTAAATTTTCCAGTAGTGAATAGCTATCATATTGATTTTAATAAGCACATTGGTTGTTTGACTGAAAAATTCAGCGCTGATTAGTGGTAAATATTGAAGGCTGTTTTCGAGCTATTTGCTATCAAACCTATTTCGCCCTCTACGTTCACTAAGCCTGCCTAAATTGCTGGCATAAAAAAGCCGGTTTTAGCGGTCATCATTATTTAACTTAGCGATGCTAAGGTTTTTCTTCGGCGGGCCAATGTCCATCATTCCAAAATCTTGGATGAGCGTACTCAGGTACAGAAAACTGCGTGCGCTTCATATATGAGTAGTAACTTTGTACGCCATTCAATTGGATAGTGATTGCAGTTAACACTACGGCAACTAAAAGT
>Ga0208630_100309_pt1 | contig 11437 bp, 12 predicted proteins | sample LakWasMet32_HOW6_2_FD_183874 | JGI IMG/M metagenome (GOLD analysis project Ga0208630, IMG submission 183874) | Freshwater sediment methanotrophic microbial communities from Lake Washington under simulated oxygen tension - Sediment Metagenome... | ecosystem: Environmental > Aquatic > Freshwater >... | reverse complement strand
AGTTAATCCGGTACTGAACCCGCTTGTATTTTAATTTTACATCAAGCATTGTGTGGACTCTCATTAAGCAGAGCAGGTGACGGTTATGATGCGAGAAATCTTTTTATTACGGCATGGCAAGGCAGATAGACCGGAAGGTGTGGCGGATTTTGACCGGCCTTTAAAAAAGCGTGGTCGGCAGGATAGCAAGTGGATAGGCCGCTGGTTGCATGATAGGCAGGTGTTGCCTGATTTGGTGCTCAGTTCTCCCGCTTTACGAACGCTGCAAACAGCTCAAATCGTCTGCAAGCAATTGGCTATCGATTCGGAGGCGATCGTTTTAAATCCTGATATTTATGAGGCAGAAGCCACTACTTTGCTTTCGATACTGAAAAATTGTCCGAACACGGCGCGCAAGGTGTTGTTGGTTGGACATAATCCCGGGCTGGAAGAACTGCTTTTAAAGTTGGTTGGTAGTTGCACTGAGCCGTTGCCGGATGATGCCAGTCGAATGTCTACTGCGGCGCTGGTGCAGTTGGTTTTTAAAGGCAGTTGGGATCAACTGGCCGAAGGCGGCGCTAAATGGGTGACGCTGATTCGGCCGGATAGAAAGTAGGTGTTGGCACGGCTTAACGAAACGAAGCTGGCCTTTTAATACTAAAAAATGAATTGCAGTTATTAGTTGAATTCACGACATTTATACATAGTTCAATTTCACACTAAAAAAATGGAGTAAAAAATGAAATATAAACAACTTGCCTTCCTCTTGGCCTTTGCAACAGCCAGTCTTCCAGCAGTTACTAATGTCGCTTATGCTGAAGGAGAAAAGCCAGCTTCAACTATTGCAGCTCCAGCTGTCGACACTGGCGAAGAAGGGGACGATTTGAAAATGTTCCGCTTTACTACGCGTATGGAGAGGCTGGATTTCGTCAAGAAGGCGATGGCTTTGAATACCGAGCAAGAAAAGAAATTTTTAGATCAGTATTATCGTTATGACACTGAGTTGAAGCTCTTAAACGATGAACGCTTGGCTATCATCAAAAATTATGCGGATAGCTTCGATAAAATCACTGATAAAGAAGCCGATAAGCTGGTTAAACGTTCACTAACCTTTCGTAAACAACGTACAGCCCTGCTTGAAAAGTATTACGGCAAAGTAGCAAAAGCCACCACCAAAGTAATTGCTGCACGTTTCCTTCAAGTCGAAGGCGTTTTGCAAGGTGCTAGCGATGTGGTTATTGGGGCATCTATTCCTTTGATGGCAAAATAACAAACAGCCGGTTTGCTCCAACGGGTAATGCCGGAAAGCCGACATTCCCCGTGCCAATTTTAATCAGCTGTGTTGGGTTACATTGCGTTTGTAACCCAACATTCTTAGGGAGGTACTGAACAAATTGATTTCGCTCATGGTTCGACAAGCTCACCACGAACGAAATCAATTTGTTACCGTTCATCTGTTCCTTAGACCACCCTTGAGGTGGAGCTTGTCGAAGGATTTAAGATATTCTCAATACAAATCCACCGGATCCACATCCAGCGACCAGCGGATTTTTTTTGCTAGTTTGAGTTTGTCAATTTGCGGTAACAGTTTGTCCAGCAACTTATGCAAGTCTTGTCGCTTATTGCTTTGCAGCAGTAGCTGATAACGATACAAACCGGCGCGCTTGGCCATGGGCGCTGCGACGGGGCCTAATATTGCGGTATGGCTGTTGTCGATGGTTTGGGCTGACTCGGCGACGGCACGCAAAAACAGCAATGGGCTTTCGGCATCCATCGCATGGGCGCGCAGTAACGCTTGGTAGCTATACGGCGGCAATGCCGCGTCTTGGCGTTCGGCCAGCGCGTTGTTGGCAAAGCTGCGGTAGCCTTCGCGGATTAAGGTGGTCAAAATGGGGTGTTCCGGTTGCCGGGTTTGCATGATGACGCGGCCCGGCTTTTCGGCGCGCCCGGCCCGGCCGGAGACTTGCACGATCATTTGTGCCATTTTTTCTGCGGCATGAAAATCAATACTGAACAGGCCGCTGTCGACGTCGAGAATGGCAACCAGCGTGACATTAGGGAAGTGATGGCCTTTAGCCAACATTTGCGTGCCTAAAATAATGTCGACATCGCCTTGATTGATTTGCTCCAGGAAGTTTTCCAGCGTGCCTTTGCGTTGAGTTGAATCCCGATCCAGACGCACGATGGTTTTATCCGCGAAAAGCTCGGCGAGCACTTTTTCTATGCGTTCCGTACCCAATCCCAAAGCGGTCAATTCGCCGGTTTTACAGGCCGGGCATTTGTTAATGAGTCGCTGTTCTTGGCCGCAATGATGGCAACGCAAGGTTTGTTCATCATAATGAATGACTAAATTGGCATCGCAACGCTGACAACGCGCCACCCAGCCGCAGCCATGGCAAATCAGCGTGGGCGCAAAACCGCGGCGATTAAGGAACAACAGCACTTGTTCTTTTTTGGCCAAGGTCTTGTGTATTTCATTCACCAAAGATTCGCAAATGCCTTCGTGCATGCGCTTATTTCTGATGTCCAATAACTGCAAGCTGGGCGCTTGTGCGCTGCCTGCGCGTTCCGGCAGGTGCAGTAATTGGTAGCGCTGCTGGTTGACGTTATGCAGGCTTTCTAAAGATGGCGTGGCTGAGCCGAGTAACACCGGAATGTTTAGTAGCTTGCCGCGCACGATCGCCACATCGCGGGCAGAAAAACGAAAGCCTTCTTGTTGTTTGAACGAGCTATCGTGTTCTTCATCAAGAATGATCAGACCCGGCTTTTTTAGCGGCGTGAATAACGCGGAACGGGTGCCGAGCAAGATTGATGCTTGACCCAGACGCATGCTGAGCCAAGCATGTTGCCGTTGATTGTCGGTTAACTTGGAATGCGAGATGGCGATGGGCATTGCAAAGCGGCGTTTGAAACGGTCTTCCAGCTGCGGCGTTAACGTAATTTCCGGCAAGAGCACCAATACTTGCTGGCCGCGTGCCAACACCTCTTGAATAATCTGTATGTAGACTTCGGTTTTACCGCTGCCGGTTACGCCTTCCAGTAAAAACACCGCAAAATGTCCCAAGCTGGCACAGACCGCGTCGATGGCGGCTTGTTGCGGCGGGTTACAGTGCAGATTAGCTTCGCCGATTACCTTGTCTGCAACAGTCGGTATGAAATCAGCAGTTAACTGTAATAATTGTTTTTCTAACAACTGTTTTACTGAGCCTTTCCAGTTATCGTTCCAGGCGCAAAGTTGGCTTTCAGTTAAGCCTTGTGGATGCTGTTGAAACTTTTCCAACACACTTTGTTGCTTGGGGGAGCGTTTTAATTGCGTGCTGTCGATTGTTTGACCCAACTCGGTCAACGCATAGCGTTTTTCTGTACGCAATATCGCCGCTTTGCCCTGACGTAAGGCGACCGGAAAGGCGGCACTAATCACATCACCTAATGGATGGTGGTAATAATGACTTGCCCAATGCAGCAGTTTTAAGTCTTTGCTCGATAACAAAGGCGTGTCGTCTAAGATGCGCTTTGCCGGTTTTAATTTATCGATATTGATGTCGCTGTGCTGGACGCACTCGACTAAGAAGCCGCATTTTGTGTGTTTACCAAATGGGACTTCTATTCGGCAGCCAGGTCTGAGTTGACTGACATCGACATCCGTCGGTGCCAGGTAGTCAAATAAACGGTAAATTGGAATTGGCAGGGCAATTCGTAAAATTGAATTTTCACTTTGCAACTTAGCCATAATGTTTGAGTAAATTTTAACGAATTGTCGCTAAGTAGCTATCAGGTAAAGACTATTTAAGTTACCCACAGAAGCTGTGGATAACTCTGTGGATAAGCACTTTTAAATTCCCCTTAGTGCCCGTTTTTATTACAGTTTTGTTACATTGTATAGATTTTCGACAATAAGATAAGTTTTATATTTATCAATAACTTATGAATTATTAGTTGACAGAAATGACAGTGTTTGCAGGTTTGCCGTTGGCTTTAGGGTGGCACTGCAAACAATGTGGATAATTATTAAAGTCAAGCCTAAATTTGCAGTTTATAGCCTTGACAAACCGTTACCGAAAAGGGCTGCTTTAAGGCCGGTAGGTTTGATGAACTTGATGGTCATCCGATCACTTTCACCAATGGACAGGTATTTTTTTCTGTCTTTATCCTTACCACTTAGTGCCGGTGGCAGCACCCAGACGCCTTCGGGGTAATCTTTGGTATCTTTGCTGTTGGCATTGATGTCGGATTTAGCCAAAAACTCGAAACCGGCGTTTCTTGCCAGCGCAATCACATAATCTTCACTGACGTAACCGGACGCCGCTTTAGGATCCTGAGGTTTCAGGTTATTGCTTCGGTGTTCAACGACGCCAAGGATGCCGCCGGGTTTTAAGGCTGCGAACATGGCTTTGAAAACAATGGCGGCTTGGTCGCTTGCCATCCAATTATGTACATTTCGAAACGTCAACACCCGGTCTACCGAGTTATCAGGCGCTATTTGCAAGTATTGCGGCGGCTCTAATACCGATAGCTCGACCTTGCCGTACAGATTGGGTTGGGCTTTGAGTTTGTCGATATATTTTTGCGCGGTGTTTTTGTGATAAGGCAATTCGGCATTAGGAGAAAATTGGGCCGCAATGAATTTGCCGTTAGTTTTTAAGTAAGGGGCGAGTATTTCTGTATACCAGCCGTTGCCAGGCCAAATTTCGACCACAGTCAGGTCATTTTTGACTTCAAAAAACGCCAATGTTTGCTCGGGATGGCGATATTTATCGCGCGCTTTGTGTTCAGCGGCACGATGTTTACCGGCAGTCGCTTGTTTTAAACCGTCAAAGTCATCGGCGGCGTTCGCTGTTAATGCACTGGTTGATAGTAGTAAAGGCAGTAAGATTTTTTTCATTAAGCGCATAAATTAATCCAGGTTCTATTCAAGGTTCCAGCGCTGTAGCAAACTTAAGGTCGCCAGCATTAAAAAGGCCAATAAGGTCCAGGCCGGCATGCTGAAGCCAAACAAGGTCCAGTCGACTTTTGCACAGTCACCGGTACCGCTCAGCATCATTTTAATAGTTTCGGATAAAGGAAAATTTTCTAAAACATATTCCAGACCGGGGCCGCATTCAGGTACTTGGTCGGGCGGTAAGTGTTGCAGCCAAACATGGCGGGTGGAAATGGCCGCGCCGCACAATGCGGTGATAGTCCCTAACAATGAATAGCGTTTAACGCCATCTGGGCCGGGGTTATGCAATGCGGCGATTAAAAACACAATGCCGGTTGCCAAAATAGCTAATCGCTGCGAAATACATAAGGGGCAGGGATCAAGACCACCGACAAATTGAAAATACGCGCCCATTCCCAGCAGAAAAGCACAGCCTGCAAAGCCCAACAAAAACCAGATTCTGGCGTTAAATTTTATCAGTTTCAACATAATCAACCTCTTCTTTAAAGTGTCTTATTTCTCGCGTCGGGCCCATTACAACTAGGACGTCACCGGCGCTTAAGGTATGTTCTTTTTCGCCGATGGCAAAATGCAATTGGCTGTTATTTTTGTCGACCACGCCAATCAAAATAATATCGTGTTTATTATCGAGTCTTAAATCGCTGGTTTGGGTATTTTCAAAACGAGATCCGGCAGGAATTTCTATTTGCGCCATGTTCAAATCGTGGCGACCAAAGACGGCATTATCCATGATATTAGTAATATCCGGTTTGGTCAGCATGTCGTAGGTTTTACGGCCACAAATTTCGTAAGGGTCGATAATTTTATTCGCACCGGCAGCCAAGAGTTTTTCTGCCGATTCCGGTTCGTCGACAATCGCGATAATCGTCAGGTTTTTATCAATAGCCCGGGCAGAAATCGTTAAAAACACATTGTCCGCATCGGTGGGATAAAAACAGAAGATTGAATCAACTGCGTCACCGATACCCACCGATCTAAGCTCGTCATCATTACGAAAATCAATGATGCGTACTTCAAAACCGCGATCCGTGACTAACGCAGCTTCAGCTTCATTTTCGGCAATAAACAGCAGACTACATTGATGTTGATTTAACCGGCCCATTACTTCCAAAGACATCAAGCCATAGCCAAACACAGCAATTCGTTTCATTGTTTGGCTCTCTGGTGCGGGCGACTATGTGCCAATTCATTGCGAAAATGTGTGAGGCTGTGCGTTCTGCCCAACACCACCAGCAAGTCGCCGTCGCGTAATTGAAAATACTGTTCGGGATTAAAATAAAAATGTTGATTCTTCAGCGGGTAGCTCGCTTTGTGTTCTTTTGAGATGGGCGGATGCGCACTGATAATGCCTAGCAACAGCAGCTTGCGCACTTTAAAGTCAATTTCGTTAATGGTTTTGCCATCTATAAAAGAACCCGTGTGTACAGGTAACGCTTCCATCAATATATGGCTTTCTTCATGGAGAATGCCCAGGATAGCCTCGAAAGCAGTCGGTTGGCCAATGTATTCGGCCACCAGCATGCCAGCCATTTCAAAGGGTTGAATGACATTATTGGCACCCGCTTGATACATTTTTTTTACATTTTCCTGGCCATTAGCTCGGGAAATAATTTGAATGTCTTTATTCAGATGCCGACTGGTTAGGGCAATGTACACATTGGTAACGTCATCGCCGGTAACGCATAACACTGCTGAGGCGCCGTTATTGATGCGGGCGTTTTTTAACACATCGTTTTTACTGGCATCTGCATGAATAACCAGATAGCCGAGTTGTTTAGCTTTAAGAACATGGTCTTCATTGATGTCCAAAACGACAAAATGCTGGCGATCTTTACGCAATTGCCTGGCAATATGCTGTCCGACCCTGCCAAAGCCGCAAATAATTACAAAGCGCTTATAGCGATTTAATTCCGCGTAAACGGTATTTTCTCGTAATTCCTGAATTTCTTCGTTGAACGCGGTCACGATGATGGAGATAAAAAAGGACAACACGCCGACGCCACTTAAAATGAGTGCCATTGCCACGATCCGGCCACCAAATGTGATGGGGGTGATGTCGCCGTAGCCGACGGTTGCTACGGTCACGATGGCCCAATATAGCGCATCAAATAAACTACTGACCTGACCGCCATCGTGGGTGTTTTCAAATAAGTAAAAATCAATAGTGCCGATGAAGATGATAAACCCTAAAAAAACACTCAGCGTCGATAATTCAAAGCGCTTACTGGCGAGAATATTGGCAAACAGTTTGATGCTGCTAAAGTAACGAAATAACTTAAATAGGCGAAAAACCAGCAACACACGCAGCACGCGTAATGGCCGATAACTGGGCAAAATGGCCAGTAAATCGATGATCGCCATGGGCGTGATAAAGTAATGTGCTTTTTTTGTGAACGCCTGCCATAAGGCGTGTCCCGGCTGAAAAGGGCTGTTTAGGTATTCTGCCCGTTCGTAATGCTCAAGGATGATCTTGTGGCCGTCGCTATAAATCCAGCCGCGCAGCAGGTATTCCAAAATAAATATACCCACTACAGCTTGGTCAAACCAAAAGCCTAAGGCATCGGGATTGTGGTCTACCTCGTAAATCAGCTGAGCAACGCTAAGTAATACCAACGTAATCATAAACACATCAAAACGGCGTTTAATCTGGCTGTTAGTGTTTTCCAGCAAATCATAGAAAAACCGCTTGGTGCTTTGATAGCGCTTGGCATTTTTCAGGAAATAAGCAGACCGGACGATAATGCGCGTCAGCATTTTTTGAATTTCACGACTTTGTTTAAGGGGCTTAAATTGATTTCGGCAATGACCATGAGGGGCCGGTTTGTGAGTATATAGGATACTGCCTCGGTCATATTTCCGGGAAAAATAAATCGTAATTATTATCCAAGCCGCAGAATACATGACGTAAATATATGGCCGAATATAACTGCACAAGACGTAATCATTGAAGACAACGGCATTACAACATTGGTCCGCTGGTATTCAGGGCTAACCACTTTTTTCTTTGAATGTCACCGCGGCTTTATCGCTATTTGAAAATACTTAAACTGACCGCCGCATTTTCTTGCTGAACTTTCAGTCGACGATGATGACTAAGTTCAAAATCACCGCTTGCTGAGTCCGTTTGTCGGCAATGAATTCATCTTTATCCAAACCCTAGACGTAGCTGCATGCCAGCTGGGAGGCTTCAAGCATGTGATCAAGGTAGTCAGGCAGGCGGTTTTCAGTCATACCGGTCTGGCTTCGGCAAGCACTTGATCGCGAAACTTCTTTGGAATATCACCGGGCGTCAGTAAGTCGACCGTAACGCCAAGCAGTTCTTCCAATTCGATTTGCAAGCCGCCAAGATCAAACAAAGTGGCGCCAGGCAAAGCATCCACCAGTAAATCAAGATCGCTGCCCTCCCGGTCGTCTCCATGCAGCACAGAACCAAACACACGAGGATTGGCCGTGTGGAAGCGGCTTACTACTTCACGCACCGCGTTGCGTTTCAATTCAAGCGCAGTAGAAGGTTTCATGGATTTTCCAATTGTTTGAATTTCAAAAACACGATATGACTCCAAATATAAATGTACAAGACGTAATCATTTAAGACAACTGCATTACAAGATTGGTTCACTCACATATTCGGGTCTGCCCACTTTTTCTCAAAAAGCGTGTTCAGCTCATGATGTAGTTAAGCTGATTGGATCTGAGTAGAGTATGCAGAGTTTATTGCCTAGAGTATGGCAATCAGCGATTATATGCCGAAACTTTACACTTAATTTTAGGATCCATTAGGGAGAAGTAAGTGAGTAACGGACGTTATTACGTTGGAAGAGTAGTAAAAGCGGGCTTTATAACTCAAGAGAGTCTGCAAGAGATAATTTTAAATCCGCCAGTAGTAGAGAAAGGCCGGTTTGGCTGGACAATTACAGATATTGAGGATCATAGAAACGAATCAATACCTTTCATATTTGGAAAGCTATCAAAGTTTTCTCGTGTTGGTGAACTTACTGTAGTGGATGAAGGAACTAAATCGCAACGTGCTGCTTTGGAACCAAATCTATTAGAAGCCAGTTCCCCATTCGTATATCTCCCACAGTTTTCTGGAATCGCGTATCTACATGTGTGGAATGGGATTCAGGAAGGCGTCTTTGCTCGTCGTTTCAGAGCAATTATAGAAGCACCGTTTGACAGCGTCTTTGCCGAATGCATTATTGAACCAATTGCAGATTATGACGTGTTCGTAAAAAAGCTTTATAACATCGATACTTTTACTGAAATTTCGGCCAAAGTTTACCCTCCCAACCCGCTCTTCGGCCGTTTGTGGTCGAGTCTCAATGACTACGTAAAAATGAGAAATGCCACTGAGGTTTCCATTAAAGAGATAAGCCCAGATGGCAACGGAATAACAACGAAAATTGTTAGCCTTGTCAGGAATATCATGGATAACTCTAATTACCAACCTGACATAGCTGTAGATATTGCAGATGCAGCACTTTTGATGGCTGCGGACGGCTATGGTAACGGAAAAGTAGTTGGGTATCATGGAGATACTGAGGTAATTATCCGTACGTCAGATAATCAAAAAAGCTTCTTGGCAAGCAAAGATCCGGAGCCCTTGGAGCTTGCAATTAAAGCGGCAGCGATACTTGAGAAGATAAGTCACGAGCGAGACATGAGGCATTGATGGTCATGTATTGGTTACGCGTATTTCTCATTTCATTTGAGTTTCTTATCGTCGTTATTTCTGTTTTCTTAGTAAATGTCTATGGTGAAACAATTAACGCCTTGATTAAAGAAATACAGATTAATGATGAGATCTTGAAGTGGCTCATGTTTGTTCCTGCGGGGTTATTTGTTTGGAGTTTTTCGAAGGCTAAGTTGTTACTATTTCCAGATGGTCATTTCTCGAAGATTCTTCACAAGTGGCCAGACTACAGGAAGTTAAAAATACACTTCTGGGTTGCAATCATATATTCAGTTCTGTTCTTAATAGCTAGTCTACTTCCACTTTTTATAAAGGATGGGCTGAATACGGGAACAGGTTTTATTGTGTTTTTTTGCGGTCTTGTCGGAGAATCAATAGTAGCCTTTTGTATTTATTTGGCACAAATTGCGGTGGATGAAATACTCATACATACTGAACCTAATTAATATGCATTGAAGCACAATTGCTATCTGTGGCACGCAACACTTTTTTGAATCCCGTCCAGAGTTAAGTGAATCAGCTTTTCTTGAACTTCACAACTTTGTTCAACGGACTTAAATTAATCTCGTCAATGACAATATGCGCACGACTGCTGAGCACATAACACACCGCCTCGGCCACATCTTCCGGCAATATAAACTGGCTGTCATCGTCGCCCGGCTCAAATGCCAAATCATCAAAAAAAGGCGTTTTCACCATGCCGGGGTTGATTAAACATACCCGCACGTTGCTTTTTGCGCATTCTTCTCTTAGTGCTTGAGTAAAGCCGCGCACGGCAAATTTGCTGGCGCAATACATCGCGCCTTTACGGCTGCCTTTCAGCGCGGCTTCGGAGCCGATGAAAATTAAATCACTGTGGGGTTTACGTTTCAATGCGGGTAGCAAGGCGCGGGTTGCAAATGCCGAACTGGTAAAGTTGATGGTGAGCAGTTGTTCGATTTGCGGATATGAAAACTCCTCCAGACCGCCAAACTGGCCGATACCGGCACAAAACACTACAGCATCAATGTTGGGAAAGTCGTTTTGCAGTTGCTTGAGTTGTTTGGGTAATTGGTCGAGTGCGGTCAAGTCCAGTTGTATCGGGCTGAAGTTGGTTTGTGGCCTGGTAAATTTGCTGACATCGCGGGATACGCCCAATACATGATGGCCGAGTTGCAATAGTTGCCTGGCAATTGCACGGCCGATGCCGGAGCTGGCGCCGGTGACTAATATCGTTCGTTTTACAGTGTGCATGGGAACAATGTGGGTTCTGGAATGTAGCGTAATAATTGTTCGGTGCAATAATCCATTAGATCGCGTTCTAATGCTTGCGGATAGGACATCATGCCTTTTTGATTGGTCATCGGGCCTGCAAACAGTTTTTCTTCCGGATAGAGTTTGTGCATTTTTTTGAAATAATTTTCCGGTAAGCGAAAGGTACCCAAGCTTACGGAATGTAATTTAGCCGGATCAATCACCGCAAACACTTGTTCAAAAAAATCCCGGTAGGTTTGTTGAAAGCCGGTTTGATAAAGCAAAGGATCAAAGCGCAGGCCTATTTGCCAGCCTTGTGCCTGTAATTTAGCCATAGCTTCTAAGCGACGTGGCAGAGGCGGGGCTTTGTGTTCGAGTTTTTGCGCAAGATCCTCAGGAGACAAGCTGAAAGCGACGATGCAACGAGGTAATGGAGCAATATCCAGCAGGCTGCGGATTTGTGTGCTTTTGGTGCGCAATTCCAGCCAAGCGTTGGGCTGTTCGGCAAAAAACGGTAAAAAGCTTTGCGCAAAATGCGTGACCGGCTCCAAGGCCAGGCTATCGCAATCGTAGCCGGAGAAAAAATGCACGGG
>Ga0208630_100298_pt1 | contig 11712 bp, 8 predicted proteins | sample LakWasMet32_HOW6_2_FD_183874 | JGI IMG/M metagenome (GOLD analysis project Ga0208630, IMG submission 183874) | Freshwater sediment methanotrophic microbial communities from Lake Washington under simulated oxygen tension - Sediment Metagenome... | ecosystem: Environmental > Aquatic > Freshwater >... | reverse complement strand
TTGATCTTAATAGAATCAGCAAACAGAAACGGTTTTTGTGAAACCAGACCGATCGTCCTGCGAAGATCTTCATGCGAATAATGAGAAAAAGGACGTCCATAAAAAGTCACTTCGCCGGAATTGGTCTGGCGGTTAAGCCCGGTCAAAATAGAAAGCAAGGTGCTTTTTCCTGCGCCGATAGGTCCCGTAATGCCCAGCCTTTCGCCTTTTTTCAATTTGAATGTGAGATTGGAAAAAAGCGGAGAGGATTCATTGAAAGCAAAACTTAAATTGCTCACAGAAAGAACTTCATCTTTTTCTTCTATAGGTTCACCAGGTTGAATGAGCCCATGATCTTTTTCATGAAGAAAAATTTCTGAAAGCCTTTCAAGCGCAGTAAAACCTTTCTTCCATTCTGAAATGATAAATCCCAATGACATCAACGGATCATGAAGTAAGAAAATTAATCCCTGCATCGAGAGAAATTCACCGAGAGACATTTTTCCCTGAAGAGTAAAAGTGATCCCCATGGCGAATAAAACGACGTAAGAAATAATTGTCGCGACTCCCATGACTGGAATATAGAGAAGATTCAGGCCGATTCCTTTTAATTTTTCTCTACGGTGATTTTCAGCGACATTCATCAATCGTCTTTCCCAAAACGGTCCAGTCTGTGTCAGACGCTGAAGTTTAATCGTTGAAACGGCCTGAGAGGAAAGATCGTTGAAATGTGAAAGTACATCCTGGACAACTCTGTATTGTTCAACTTCACGTTGCGAAAGTTTTCTTACAAACATCGGGACAAACAGAAGAATGAAAAAAGACATCAAGGCCATAGGAAGATGAATCATCGCCATCGCTGCAAAAGTAAAAATGCCCAGAAAGAAAACATCGGTCACAGCGACAAGAGTAAAACCAAAAACAAAGCGGGCACTGTTTGTATCAGAGGTCTGAGCATTCATCAGAACGCCTTTCGTGAATTTGCGGTCGAGATCTTCTTTCTTAAAATAACGGGCGTGATCCCATACATCTCTTTTTAACATTCCACAGGCATAATGAGTCTGACGGCCCAGTGTAATCCGCCACATAAAACGAAAAATATTAATAAGAATTCGCGATGAAAATAACAGGGCAAATAAAATCAGAAAGGTTTCGTGAGGTGTTTTCCCTGTCAGGATTTTTGGAATCGGTTTGCCTGTCATGAAATCGACAATCCAGCCGATATTTTTTGGCGAAAGAACCTGCATCAAATTTGTGAGAAGAACAGAAAACGCGCCCCAGGTATAAATTGCTGAGCGGTCTGCCAGATACGTCTTCCAGATATGTTTTGCGTGTGTCTGAAACTTCATGTTTCTCTTTTTTTGAAAGTTTTTTTTAACTGATTTCCTTCACAATCCAGCTTTCAAATTCGGCCAGATAATCCTGAATCATCGGTAATTCATGACCGACGCCAGCGATGGCATTTTGGAAGGCTTCCTTAGTATAGGGAATATTCTGCAAAGAGGCCATGAGTTGTTCGATCATTTCAGGGTGCAGAGAATCCGAAAAAATCTGCGCCTTTTCCACCAGGGCATGGTGAACATCTAGGTAGACATCCATTGTTCCCCAAGAGAAACGCTCAGACATTGTGTGATTAAACTTTGGGGCCTCTCCAAATCTCCATCTCCAATCCGCCATTTTTAAAAAGTGCTGATTCAGTCTCGGAATCGATAAAAGATATTGATGATCAAGAAGCTCAATTTCACATTCTGATTGATAGTGATTAAAAAATTCCTGGCAAATCACATCGTGAGTAATGTCCGGTTTTAAATCAGAAAGATTGGTAACACGGGCACGAACAGAAGTGATGCCTTTAGATTCCAGTTTCTTTTTGTTGGGATTTAAATACTGCGATAATTTCGACATATCTGCATTTAACAAAAGTGTCCCGTGGTGAAATGACCTATCTTTTGTTTCTTTGAACGCGCTTCCTGAAAATTTTCTTTCACCTTCTACAGTATCCACGAGCAAATCATTTCTTCCTGAAGCATAAGCATTCAACCCAAAAGAATTTACAGCATTGGTGATAATTTTATTATTTACCGCTTTATCAAAAGAAGCTTTTCCGGATAAGAAAGTAAAATTGGTGTTGCCCAGGTCGTGAAAAACCGCTCCGCCTCCACTCTGTCTCCGGGCAAGTTTTATCCCGTCTGAATCCATCTTTTCTGTATTACATTCCGTCCATGGATTCTGGAAACGTCCAATGACGACTGTATTATCGTTGCGCCAGAGATAAAGAATCTTGGTGTTTTCCAGTTCATCATCCGAAAGCATATCCCGGAAAATCCAGTCTTCCGTAGCGATATTGAACCACGGATCAAAGGTATCAGAAATGAGTACACGCAATTTTGTTTTCATAAAACTCTTTTAGATTGTTTCAGGTTCTTCAATGGTTTCTTCTTCGCTTATCGTCGCTTCGGCGACTGAGAGATCAGGAGCTTGTCTTTCCCATGTAAAATGAGAATTCAATTGCTCAGCATATTCCTGTTCGCCTATGTAACCGCCCTGTCTCATTTTCAAAAGAACTGAATCAACAATTCTCTGAGCAAAAGGTGTGAGCGATTTCATGTGGAATGACTTTGCGTACTTAACCGGACTCGGCAAAAGCATAGCGAGAAAAGCGGCTTCGCGGGCAGTCACTTGATCAGGCCTTTTATTAAAATAATATTTTGTGGCAGCACCAATCCCGTAAACACCTTTTCCATACTCAATGACATTCAGGTAGGTTTCCAGAATTTTCTTTTTATTGGCGTGCTTTTCAATGGCAAGGGCCATGACCATTTCCTGACCTTTTCTGAATAAAGTTCTATCGCTGCTTAAGAAAAGATTTTTCACCAGCTGTTGAGTGATAGTCGAAGCTCCCCGCACTTTTTTCTTTTTCTTGTTTCTTGTTTTAACTGTTTTGTCGATGGCATCAGTGAGCTGTTCAAGATCATAGCCCGGATGTTCATAAAATTTTCCATCTTCACTCGATATGATGGCGCCCTGAATGCGTTTGGAAATTTTTTCGAGCGGAACCCAATTGCCAGGCATTGACATTGTTCGTTCATAAGCAGGTTTATTGTCATTGACCGTGACGACGTAATAACTTTCCTGTGCTTTAACGATCGCATAAAAACGAACCATCGTTGGATAGAGCAATTTCACAAAGAGTCCCGCCAGGAGGAGCCAGCTGACGATAATCAACCGGGTCTTCAGACGGCTGAAGCGATCGGCAAAGGTCAATCTTTTTTCCTGAGGGGTAGTGTTCATATGGCCTATAAATACCAGATTTCTTGCAAGCTGGCCTCTGTAAAGGTCTTTAGTCAGATAAAAATTACACCCGCCCCTTCACCAAATTCCTGAGCATGGTAAGTTGAACCTGATAAAACAATGGGAGAATTCAAATGAAAAAACTAGTTATAGTCGCAATGGCCGCCCTTTTTACTGGTAGATCTTTTGCTCTTGAAGCAGGGACTAACGCCCTCGCTTATACACTGGCAGAAACTATTTATACTGCAGCACTAGGTGTCGCCACAACTGAGGCCACAAGTTTAGCTGTTTCTTCGAAAAGCCAGAAGGCCGAAGCTCAAAGAATCCAGAATGAAGCTCAGCTGTATTTACAAACTGGAAAAACATCTCTCTTTTTGGAAAGTAAAATTCAAATGGCAAAAGAGCTTGATGCAACTCTTTCTGATGACGAAGCTGTTGATCTTTTAATTGAAGCTTCAAAAATTATTTTAAAGTAATCTTTTTTTTTTAAAAAAAAGGGCCGGAATTTCTTCCGGCCCCCTTCACTAGAATTTCTTGTGTAAGTAATTAGAGGGTTACACCAAATACTTCCGGAAGAAATTTCTGTTCAAGATTTTGTGATGTCGTTCCAAGCTTTTCAGCAATTTTAGAAAGAACATCTTTTTTAGCTTTCTGGTCTTGTGCCGCCTGAGCGATCTCTTCAAGGCTTACACCAGTAAGAGTTTTAAGGTCAGAAAGAAGTGCTGATTGATCTTCAACTGTCAGTTCTCCGCCTCCGCGAGACATCATTTTTTCAATTTTCGATCCGAGAGTTACCATCGACATAGAAGTTTCAAGGCTCACGTTATAAGTGAAAGATACTTTAGCTGCTTTTTCGTAGAATCTCTTTTTCTCCTGCTCGCGGGCCTGAAGACTTACGTCCGTCGTACCAGCTTCATCTTCATAGAGGTAACCAGAATTTCTTCCTTCATAGTAGCCAGAACCAGTATTGTAATCGACAACTTCATAATCATTTCCATAGGTGTCTCCACTTACTCTGCCTGCGAGGATATCGCCTCGTTCGATTGATCTGAATTCAGAAGCTACTGCGCGGTTATTTGAATAATAGTCGTAGTAAACGATCGTGCGGACATAGTTCAGACTAACCGCTTTGTATTCGCTGTATTTTGCATCCCAGATAACAAACCATTGCTCCTGGCCTGCTTGTTGAGAACGAAGTGTTTCGTTTGTATAAAGTTGCACCGATGAAGAATAAGTTCCATCGACATTGTTAAGAGCTGTAACAAATTCTGAAGCTAGAATATTTGGTGAAGTGTAAGCACCATAAGTAGATGTTGAACCACCGCCAGTTGATCCGCCTGGACTTGTTCCACCTGTTGATCCACCACCACCGCCGCCACCGCCTCCACAGCTTGCCAGAGCAAGCATAGAAACAAGTGCTGCGAGTTTTAATGCATTTTTCAGATTCAAAGTTTTCATGTGTGTCTCCCCCTCTATTAGATCCACATAGGTTATTCTCTATAACGATGTATATCAGGGGATTAAAAAGGAAGTCGAGCCCCTAACAAGGGCCGTAAGTGTTTAGTAGAAAGCTGACATTTTTTCGGGCGCACTTTGGCCCTTTTCTTCATTTCAGAGGGGAAATTGGTGTTAGAGTGATTCCAATTTCACCTTTAGACGGTGATCAACTCTGTAATAATTTTACGAAGTTTAATATCAAGGATTTCTTTTTCCGAGACAAGGGAGGAATCGAGAAGCTCTCTGACCTTATCGAGGTCCGTTTTTGAATTGAGAGCTTTCATGAGCAGCTCCCGCCCGTTCTCCCCGAGAGAAAGATTTTTTATCACCTGTAGGATATAAAGTTCCAGTTTTGCTCTATACGTTTTTCTAAGCACCAGCGAGTGTTGATTCATGGACTCAATATTTTCTTTGATCAGCTCGAGGGCCGCAACTTCGTCAGGCAATTTTTCTTTAACGACGTTTTCAATCTCAGTCATAATCTCAAGAGAAGAAGACATTTTTTCTTCCGCTTCAGTTCTCGATTGCATTTCTTCCTGCAAAGGAACGCCGTAACCATTTACAGCAAGTTTTTCAAAGTTCAAGGTCATTGCACTTTGGGCCTTGCGTTCGATCTGCTGTATTTTTTCATCTTTATTATTCATCAGATATTCAGCTGCTTTTTTTCGAAATACAGCTGCTCTTGAACGAAGAATCTGCTGTTCCATAACTGAAAAAGACGAGGCCACGACAAGTCGTTTTTTCAAAGTCACAAGCTCATCGTGAAGATTTTCAGTGACTGTTTGTGAAGTGGTAAATTTCAAAAAATGTGAACGACGATTGGCGCTTGAACTTTGCTGGATAAAACTCAAAAGCTGTTCTTTGTCCTTTTTTTCTGATTTCAATTTGTAGCCATAGGCAAGTTGATAGGCAATCATCAACTGAAGAGAGCGTGCTTTAAAAACTTCCTGGTCGCCGTTTTTCAGCGATACAAATTCCAGCCTGTCGAGATCTTCAAGTACTCCCTTTGGAGAGACTGAATGATATTGGTCGAGCTCTGAACGCTCAAGCGCTCCTTTTAAAAGATTGTAAGACTCAACTGCACAGTTGTTCGTCACAAACTTATAAGAGCCACGATAATTCCAGTGATCTTCAAGAACCTTGTTTAAAATATCTGTTTTCTCTTTTGCATTCAGGTTGAGTGGATAAGAAATGACATCTCTCAATTCATCCCGATTATACTCATCAAGGACATCACCAAAATTCAGAATAAACAGCATCGATGGATATCCGCCGAAAAGCCCTTTCATATAGTTCAGGGTCGCATCTTCAACGTTCGCTCTATAGCTGACAACGAGATGATAGAGTTTATCTTCCAGACACTTCTTCCCAAAAGGTGTGGCAGGAATTAATTGATTCGTAATCGGATCATAATGTTCAGGCGCACACAGAACAATTCTGAACATCGAATGACCAAACCCGCTGGAAATTTCTTTTCCGGGTGCGGCCAGCAGATAATCTATGCGGTAGACGCGAGAAGAATCCAGCTTAACAGGATAAAACCCGGCAGACGTGGACATCATGACGGATCTATTCAGCTGGCATTTGCCATCGGCCATTTTGCCGGTTCCGAGCACTGATTTAAGATAATCAAACATCGCAGGTCTTCTGCAGGAAAATTCTGAATCCATGACGAAATATTCAGCATTAACGGCGAAGGCCTCGACTGAGTTCTGCAATTCATAAGGATCAGCAGGTCGCATGGCCTCTGTATTCCTGTTCTTTATTTTTAAGAGACTTTTTTTAAAGCCGGCCTTTTGAAGAAAATCTACAGACGTCGAAATATTGTGTCCGTTATTGTCAAAGGCATGAGCAAGTTCATGGACGATGGTTGAAAGGGCCTGATCATAAAGTGTTTTGTGCTGACAAGTGATGGCCGTTGTTTTTTCCGGGCCATTGATTAGCTCATTTACGACGGCCTGATTCAACGTCAAAGTTCTGGTTCTGTGATTATATTCCCCGTAGATGAAAGCTTTTTTTGTTTTATCAATTTTATTTTCACAGATGTCTGCCGGAATGGATTGATGCTCGCTGAGCTTTTCAACTTTCAACTGAATATCGCCCGGAAGGCCGGCCTTGAAATTTTCAGGTAGAAGATCAGAGACTTTTTGAAAGGCCAGGAGAAGGGCCGTTTTTTCATGACCGGACGCCTTTTTGATCTGAATTGATAATTCAGAGGAAAGCGCAGGAAGCGCGAAAAAGGCGAATAGTATGAGCAACGTTTTCATGATTGAAACTAAAGCAAAGTTGGGACCAAAGGCCCGCCCCCTAACTTCTTAGTATCCCTGCAGTTGTGAATTGAGGAAATCATGAAAGTGTCTAAAGTTTAGACATCTGTTTTAATTGTAGTTAAAGATTGTATGCGTTTCAAAATGTCCGCAAGAGTTTCATAGATTTCAGCTTTGGCGCCCACTAAAGAATAATTGCCTTTCAGCAACAGTGTTTTGGGAACAGAGGGACCTTCTATTTCCAGAATGTCAGTTGGCTTATCTCCCACCATGAATGATTGGGAAAGATCGATATCGTATTTGTCGCGGGCCTCAAGCATCATTCCAGGTCGGGGCTTTCTTCGTACGCTGTCAAATTCGCAACAGTAAAACCAATCATCCACGCGAAGACCTCTGGACGCAAGGTACTCGCTCATTTTTTTGTGAAGAACGAGAATGTCTTCTTCGCGGTATTTGCCGCGGGCAACACCTGATTGATTGGTGAGAACAATAACCAGAAATCCATTTTCATTGGCAAAACGGATAAGATCAAAAATGCCATCCACCCACTCAATATCTTCCCAGCGATAGGTATAGGTTTTATCGACATTGAAAATTCCGTCGCGATCTAAAAACAGGGCCTTTGTCATTCTTTTACCTTTATTGAGCAATTTATTTTATACGCAGCGGTTGTGAATTTGTTCATGGGTTTAACTCTCACCTGCAAAACAACTTTTCCAATCTGGATGTCAACTGAGCTGGACAAATCTTTTATCGGAAGAATAGTGCATTTCTTTTCTTTTATTTCAAAAAGATCCGCAAATCGTTTGATGGAAATATTTTTCAGTTCATAGTCCTGATGAAAACAATTCACCTGGACGATCTCTGCGTGACCAAATCCGCAAAGTGCGTAGAGCGAATCAAAAAATGTCTTTGGATTTTCTTTTTGCAATTCTTCCAGAAGACTTCTGAGCTTTAAAGCAACACGATAATAATTTTCATGAACAATCGTTCTCATCTCTGACGGCAACTCACCGGGAAGTTCGGTGTATTGCTGTGCCCATCTTGAATCAAACTGTCCCTTCCAGTCGAGATCTGCAAGAGTATAAAGTCTGTGCCCCATGACCAGAAAAGATTCATCCACTTCCTGATTGAGTTCAGCTTGAAATCGGACAGACATGGCACCGAAGGAAGAAAAATATTTGGCGAGAAAACTTTTAACGCCCGCACTTTTAGTGTTTACAAAACTATGGTCTTTAGTGAGTTTAAGACTGAGGGCCAGTTTTTTCTTTTCCCCCTCTTCTGTCAGATAAGTTCCGACAATATCCGTTTCATTCCAGAGATCGTTATCATTCGTGGCAACCATTTTCCCAATGACGTGCCATTGATCAAACTTATACGCGGCCGAAATTTCTTCCCAGATTTTTTGAACAGTCACTCCAGCGAGTGTCGGAAGTTTGACAAGCAAACGCGGTTCATGTGTGCGAATCATTTCTTCATAAGACCCGAGTCTTTCTTTGAAATCAGCTGGAAGATCGAGTAAAAACTGGTGCTCTACTTCACTTTTTCTCGCCAGTCCCTGAGCGACAAGAAATTCAAAAAGATTGCCCTTAAATTCATTTAAGATGGCTTCTTTTTGGATTTGATTACTGTAGTCAACATTTTTCATATGGAATGATTCTTTTCAAAATAAGTCTTTTCAAAGCATGTAACTCTTTCTAGACTAGTACAAACAAAGAACTGGCCTGTCCTATTGTCACTTAAATAGTAGCAGAGGCCCTCAAGGAAGAAAATGAATTCATTTCCTTCATTACTTGAAAGTATTAGCGATCTGGATAAACTTCAGATCGACGCTCTTCTCTCTCTTGCTTCCAAATTTAAACATCGCGAATCTGAATCAACATTATTTACTTACAAGCGTCCTATAATAGCAACTTCGTTTCTAGAAAACTCAACGCGCACAAAACATTCATTTGCTATCGCCATTCAAAAACTGGGTGCGATGTATATCGATTTTAATGCGGAAACTTCGAGTTTAAAAAAGGGCGAAAGTTTAGAAGAGACATTTTTGACTCTTTTCAATCAAGGCGTGAACCTCTGTATTTTCAGAGGAAGTGTTTCGCACCAATTGAGTCAGTTTAGAGAAAATCCACCGATAAAAATAATCAACGGCGGCGACGGTGTGAATGAACATCCGACTCAGGCCTTGCTGGATCTTTTTACTCTGATTGAAAAAGAACCGGATCTCGAAGGAAAAACCTTGGCTATTTTCGGCGACAATATTCATTCCCGCGTAGGTCATTCGCTTTGCAAGCTTCTTCCTCTTTTCGGAATGAAAGTGATTCTTTGCGGACCCAAACATTTTCTTCCTGAAAAACAAACTCTGCCAGCAGGTGTTTCGTGGTCTGACAACCGCGATGAAACTCTGGCAAAATGCGATTTTATTTATCTTCTAAGAATTCAAAAAGAACGTCACGATCCAGCAATCGCGTCTTCTGATTCCTCCGATTATCACAAACTCTTCGGTGTGACTTTGGATCAATTAAAAAGAATGAATAAACTCATTCCTGTCTTGCACCCAGGGCCTGCCAATATTGGAGTAGAACTCGATCATGCGTTGATCAAGTCATCCCTTTATAAAGGTTACGAGCAAGTACAGAACTCAATCCCTATGAGAATGGCCATCATACAATCAATGCTCGTTAACAACGACAAAAATATTGGAATCATCAATGGAGAAAAGTTTTAATCTCTCGCTTAAGAAGTCTATTGCCTATCTTCATTTCGAAGATGGAACTAAATTTAAAGGTTACGTTAACAGAGAGGGAGATGATCCCCAGCTACAAAAGGGATTATGGGGAGAAGCTGCTTTTACCACGGGAATGAGTGGTTACGAGGAAACGATCACTGATCCTTCTTTTCTCGGTCAGCACATTATTTTTACCAATGCTCATATCGGCAACTATGAAAGAAACCCTGACATAGACGTTGCCCAGTCGAAAAAATCTTTCGCTACTTGTATCATTGCCCGGAATTTTTCCTACAATGAAACTCTCGCCAAACTCGATTCGCCGCTTTTTTCCGGCGTCGATACAAGAAGACTTGTCCGTTATCTGACAGGTCCGAAAAAAAGCTCTCACAAATCTGTTTTAACTTTTCAAAGCACGACACCTTCAAAAGAAGAATTCGCTCAGGCAAGGTTAATCACAGATGATTTGCCGCTCGTTTCACAGAAACAAAAAATCGTTCATCGCGATGGGGCCAATCCGATTGTCATCATCAATTATGGAGTCAAGCAGGCAATCATTGATCAGACAGTGAGCTTGGGTTATCCCACCATCTCGCTTCCTCACACGGCCAGGGCCGCAGATGTTTTTGCGCTCAATCCGCGTCTGATTCTTTTATCAAACGGTCCGGGGGATCCAAGAAATTTTAAACCTGAAATTGCCGTTGTCCGCGAACTGCTGCAGGGTAAAGTTCCGGTCAGAGCAATATGTCTCGGTCATCAGTTGATTGCAGCTGCTCTCGATATCAAAGTTATTAAACTTCCTTTCGGTCAGCGTGGTGCAAATCACCCGGTGATTGATCACGTCACCAATAAAATTGTCATCACCTCACAAAACCACGGTTACGCTATCGACACTGAAGCCTTTAATCAGAAGAAAACAAATAATCTGATGAACAGAGAGCTTTTTGTTCAGCATACGTCTCTCTTTGATGATTCCATCGAAGGGATTGCAAGCTCTGATCATTTTGTAAAATCAGTTCAGTTTCACCCGGAGGCCAATCCTGGTCCTCATGACGCCCATGAATTTTTCATGGAGATCAAAGATTTTCTCGAAGGAAAATTAAAAGAATCAATCGATACTAAAAAACTTTATCCCTTCCACAAACTCAATAAGAGATTAAAAAAGCCGACGCCGTACAAACGCATCCTTTTAATTGGTTCAGGTCCGATTAAAATCGGCCAGGCTTCCGAGTTTGATTATTCAGGGACACAGGCGCTGAAAGCGCTGAAAGAAGAAGGCATTGAAGTTGTTCTTCTGAATTCCAATCCGGCCACCATCATGACCGATCCGGAAATGTGCGCTCGCACTTATATTGAACCGATTACAAAAGAAACCATCAAAAAAATTATTCTCAAAGAAAAAGTAGATGCTGTTCTCTCTACAATGGGCGGACAAACTGCGCTTAATCTTTGTGTAGAACTTGAAGAAGAACATTTTCTTCGCGATCACAACGTTGCTCTTCTCGGTGCGAACGTCGATACAATCAAAAAAACGGAAGACCGCGGACTTTTTGCAAAAGAACTCGATAAGCTCGGCTACTCTACAGGGAAACGCTTCACGGCCAATTCAGAGGCCGAAGCATTGACGATGGCCGAAACAATGGTTCAGTTCCCATTAATCATTCGCCGCGATTTCGCGCTCGGAGGAAAGGGAGCAGCTCTCGTCTGGAATTCAGAAGAACTCAAAGAAGTTTTCACCAGCGATATTAAATTTCCGGTGACAATGGAAAAATCTCTCGTGGGCCAGAAGGAAATCGAACTTGAAGTCATGGTCGATTCAAAACGCAACGGCGTCATCATCTGTTCCATTGAAAACGTCGATCCGTGTGGAATTCACACTGGAGATTCAATCACTGTTGCTCCGGCGATGACCATCAGTGATCGTTGTATGCAAAAACTTCGTACAATGAC
>Ga0208630_100293_pt1 | contig 11891 bp, 10 predicted proteins | sample LakWasMet32_HOW6_2_FD_183874 | JGI IMG/M metagenome (GOLD analysis project Ga0208630, IMG submission 183874) | Freshwater sediment methanotrophic microbial communities from Lake Washington under simulated oxygen tension - Sediment Metagenome... | ecosystem: Environmental > Aquatic > Freshwater >... | reverse complement strand
TTGGCAACACACCAATGGTTTATTGGGATGAATCAAAATTGGCATATTGCTACGGAGCCGCATTCGCATGTTGAGCAGCATCTTCCACTTAGGACTCTAGCAAATAAGGCCGTAGATGAAACTCAGTTTTTTCCAAGTTGGGGTCGTGCTCGTTTAGAAGCCATGATTAAAAATCGCCCTGACTGGTGTGTTTCACGCCAGCGTAACTGGGGTGTGCCGATGCCATTGTTTGTGCATAAGGAAACAGGCGAGCCGCACCCAAAAACATCGGAGCTGTTAGAGCAGGCAGCCTTACTGACAGAAATAACGGGTGTAGAGGCTTGGTTTAGTTTGGATGGTGCGGCTTTCTTGGCAAAGCATGCGCCTGAGAGCGCCGAGCAGTACAAGAAGGTGACTGATACCTTAGATGTATGGTTTGACTCTGGCAGCACGCATGCTGCAGTGCTTAAACGTCGTCCTGAGTTAGCTTTCCCAGCAGATTTGTATTTAGAAGGCTCTGATCAGCATCGAGGCTGGTTCCAATCTAGCTTACTGACAGGATGTGCGATTGATGGCCATGCACCTTATAAGGCATTGCTAACGCATGGTTTTGTGGTGGATGGCAGTGGCCATAAAATGAGTAAGTCGAAAGGGAATGTCGTTGCGCCACAAAAAGTAATGGATACTTATGGCGCTGATATTTTACGTCTATGGGTTGCTTCGACTGACTATTCAGGTGAGCTCACCATTTCAGATGAAATTTTAAAACGCGTTGCGGAAAGTTATCGACGTATTCGTAACACCTTACGTTTCTTATTGGCGAACTTGGCTGACTTTGATGCCTCTAAAGACTTATTGCCTGTCAATGAATGGTTAGAAATAGACCGTTATGCATTGCATTTAACTGACAAGTTGCAAACGGAAATTTTGGCAGACTATGATCGCTATGAATTCCACTTAGCAGTGCAAAAGTTTGTTAGTTTCTGTTCGGAGGATTTGGGCGGGTTCTATTTAGATATTCTTAAAGATCGCTTGTATACAACAGGTGAGGCGTCACACGCGCGTCGTGTCGCACAAAGTACTTTGCATCATATTACACATACCATGATGCGTTTAATGGCGCCGATTCTAAGTTTTACTGCTGATGAAGTTTGGCAAACGTTAGGCTTGGGTGCAGATAAAACGGTGTTTGAAGAACTTTGGTATAGCTTGCCAGCACATGGCTTAAGTGATGCTGATATTCAATCTTGGCAAACAGTGCTTGAAGTCCGCGCGATTGCAAATAAAGCGATAGAAGAGAAACGTGCTGCTGGTCTGGTTGGCTCATCCTTGCAATCTGAGTTAGATATTTATGCTGACGGTGCAACTTTTGAGGCATTAAACCGACTTAATGATGACTTGCGTTTTGTGTTGATTACATCGCGTGCTACCTTACATCAGCGTGCTGGTGCATTAGAGGTGCAAGTTGCGCCAAGCACACATGTTAAATGTGACCGTTGCTGGCATTATCGTGCTGATGTAGGTGCTGATGCTGCACATCCGCATATATGTGGACGTTGTGTCAGCAATTTGTTTGGTAAAGGCGAGGCACGCTCACATGCGTAAATGGTTTGTCATCAGTGCAATTGTGGTCGCGCTAGATTTGTACACTAAGCATTTAATTCAAAATGCTTTTGTGTACGGTGAGCATTTAACAATCACTCGTTTTTTTGATTTAGTGCGTTTTCATAATGAAGGTGCTGCATTTAGCTTTTTAGCAGATGCTGGCGGTTGGCAAAAGTGGTTTTTTACCGCAGTCACAACGATTGCCGTTGTTGTGATTACCTACCTGATTAAAAAGCACCATCATGAAAAGCTATTTAGTCTAGGTTTGGCATTAGTGCTAGGTGGTGCGATTGGTAATTTATATGATCGGCTGACCTTGGGTTATGTCGTGGACTTTTTATTCTTTCACATTGATCAACTCTACTGGCCAGCATTCAATGTGGCGGATAGTGCAATCTGTATCGGTGTTGGATTGCTACTGATAGATAGCTTTAAAAAGCCGAAAGTATCGTAGATATTTAAAAGTTAATCTCGGGATAACTTATGCCAGACTGGAAAAAGCTCATTGAAGGAAAAATTGCATTAGCAAAACGTGGCGCTAAGCCAGGTAAGACTAATGAGAATGCGCGTATTCCTGCTGGCCAAACCGAGGTTAGAAATTTTCCGACCCTTGATTTAGGCATTCGTCCTGACGTGACGACAGAAAATTGGAGCCTCCGCATTTATGGCTTAGTTGAGAAAGAGCTTAATGTTAATTGGGCTCAATTTCAGGCGATGGCACAAGTCACTGAGGTTTCTGATTTTCACTGTGTGACACGCTGGAGCCAGTTGGATATGGATTGGCAGGGCGTACCAGCACGTGAGCTTATCGCAATAGCTGAACCGTTGCAAACAGCAAAGTATGTCACCTTGCATGGCTATGACGGCTATACCACTAATTTACCCTTAGATGCGTTGTTAGATGATGATGTCATCATTGCACACAGTGTATTAGGTGCGCCCTTAACACCAGCACATGGCGGCCCTGTTCGCATCATTGTGCCCAAGCGTTATGCATGGAAAGGTGCTAAATGGCTGAAAGCCATTGAATTACATGAGTTTGATCGCCCTGGTTTTTGGGAGGTACGCGGCTACCACAATGAAGCGGATCCGTGGAAAGAAGAACGGTTTAGCGACGATTAAATGACTTGTATTAGCTCATCGTGCGAAAGCTGACTTAGCTTAGATAATCGTTGGGTTGATGCTAGGTTTTTTACCTAATTTCCTCTGTAGCGTGCGTCTGTGCATATTAAGGCTACGCGCTGTGGCCGAGATGTTGCCGTCATTCTCTACTAATACGCGTTGAATATGCTCCCACTCTAAACGATCCACTGATAATGGGTTGTGAGATAACTCAATCTCTTCGTTGCCAGATTGTTTGGTAAACGCGGCTATAATTTCATCTGCATCCACAGGCTTTGCTAAGTAGTGAGTTGCCCCCAACTTAATGGCTTCAATTGCCGTAGCGATACTGGCGTAACCCGTGAGTATCACAATTTTGATGCCTGCTTGTAAGCTCGCAAGCTGCCTGACTAATACCAAGCCTGAATTGCCAGACATTTTTAAGTCAACGACTGCAAACTCTGGTGGGTCCAATTGTGCAAGTTCAAAGGCGGCTTCTGCACTATTGGCAAGGCTGACTAAAAAGCCACGTTTACGCATTGCCATTGCAAGCGCATTTAAAAAGGCCTCATCGTCATCAACCAGCAGTAGCGTAGGGTGTTCATCGCTATTTTTTGTGTCTGTGTTGTGGTCACTCATTGTTTATCCTCAGTGAGCGATTCGTAGTTGATGTAGCGGTAACTTCACGACAGTAAGAACACCACCCTCGCTGTGATTACTTAGTGTGAGTGTCCCGCCAAATTTTGCGAGAATAATCTCTGTGAGATAAACACCTAGCCCCATACCATTACCATTTTTTGAGCTGAAAAATGGTGTTCCGAGCTGCTTTTTAACTTCGTCACTGAGACCATTACCAAAGTCTCTAATCTGAATTTGTAAGGTATCGTTATCCCAGCTTGCGTTGAGTAACACTCGCTCTGGTGAAGCGTCTGCAGCATTGTCTAACAAGTTCTGTATTGCTTGGGTCAGCGTTTTGTCAGTAAAGATTAACGGGTCGCTGCTTCCATTGTTTAAATCAACTACTAATTCAGTTGCTGGACGTGTATCACGCCAGCGCTGGATTGCTTCTTGTAAAAATTGGCTTAGCATCAATCCATGTCCAGCATCAGCACGGCTTTGCCCCGCATGATGGGTAATTGAGGATAATATTTCCTTACAACGTCCAATTTGCGTGCGAATGATTTCTAGCTGTTGTAATTGTTCTGGTTGATTTGCTAGGTCTTGTGCGAGTTCTTTACTGATGACAGCCATGGTGGCCAATGGCGTTCCAAGTTCGTGCGCTGCGCTAGCTGCTAAGGTCCCTAGTGATAGTGCGCGCTCACTTTCGAGTGACTTTTCGCGAATGGAGGCCATCATCTGATCATAATCACGCAAGCTCTGGCCAATACGTGTGACAAAAAAGGCAATAATACCTGCGCTCACCACAAAGCCTAGCCACATGCCGACTAAATGAATATCTAAGGACTTCCCAGCCAAGTAGTGCATGTGGAGGTGAGAGAGTGGTACGTAATAAAACACGAGTGTTGAATAACAGCTGACGGCTATTATTGCCAGTAGCCAAGCGTATTCACGTTTTAATGCAACAGCGGCAACAGTTAACGGTAGCAGGTACATCCATACCAAAGGATTGCTGTAACCACCAGTAAAGTAAAACAGTACGGTGAGTGCTACTAAATCACCCAAGAGCTGTAACAGTAACTCTTGGTCTGTGACATTGCTAAACTTCTGTAGGCGTAACAATGTCATGAAGTTCAGTAGCAACATGCCGCCGACTGCAAACGCGATTGGCAATTTGGGGAGCGGGATATTTAAGTAAAACAAAGTCAGTGTTGCTGCCAGCATGAACGCAACCATGACACTACGCAGTAAAAATAGGCGCTGTAAATTACGGCGTGTTGGATTTTCTAAAGTAGGGAATGGCGTATTCATACTTTGATTATTATACGTGCCGATTGCTTAATTGCATTGCGTCAAATTGTCGCGCTTATAGCTCTCTGCTACCTGCGACAATTGGTCACATTACACATCCTGAAAATCTAAAATATACTTGCTATCTATAGGGATATAGCAATTTAAGATGCAGTCAATTTTAGGTTGCAGCATAGATGTAATATTAATAAATCATGGATATGGTATGCGCATAAAGCTTATTTTTTCAGTTGTTGCCGCAAGTTTCAGTATGACATCGCTCGCAGAGCATAATGAAACTATCGACTTAGAGGCAGTTGAAGTACGTGCGCCCATGATTGATAGTAGAATCAGTAAGCACTCTGCTACTGTAGAAACTTTCGATAAGAAACAAATTGAAGAGAATGTTAACGCAGCAACCCCTGCGCAAACTTTGAAGTATCTGCCCAGCATTCAAGTACGAGAACGTTTTATTGGTGACAGAAACGGCATTATTGCTACACGTACGATTGGTACTTTATCCAGTGCGCAAAGCCTGCTTTACGCAGATGGTGTATTACTCTCTAACTTACTCGGTAATTCGTTCGCATTCCCGCCACGATGGGGTATGGTGAGCCCAGAAGAGATTGAAAGTATTAGTATGATGTACGGTCCATTCTCTGCGCTTTATGCAGGCAATTCGTTTGGTGGTGTGATGAGCATTGCCACTCGCATGCCAGAGAAGTTTGAGGCGCACGCAAGTGCACAGACGTTTATGCAGGGGTTTAAGCTTTATGGTACTGATGAGCATTACCAAGGCAGTCATTTAACTGCATCTATTGGACATAAGGTGAATGATTTTTCATTTTGGTTGGGCGCTGATTATTTGGAAAATGAAGGGCAACCGATGAGTTTTTCAACGGCTACTGCCTCCTGTAATCCAAACCCACCTAATCCACCCAGTAATTGTAATAATCCTGTATCTGTCACAGGAGCTCACAAAGACTTGAGTGAAAAGAATGAAAGTCGTTTGATATTTGGTGCAAATAGTATTGATACCAATAAGCAGACTAATATCAAATTCAAGTCAAGTTACGATATCAATCCAACACTCAAAGCTACCTATACGCTTGGGGTTTGGGATATGAATAACAGAACAGATGTGCAGAGTTATATAAAAGATGATGCAGGTAATCCTATATATAATCAAAATGTAAGTATAGGAGGAGAGATTTATAAAGTATCTGGCATGAATCCAGGAGAGGCAAAGTCCTTACATATAATGCAAGCGATAGACCTTAAATCCAATATTAAAGGCTTTTTTGATTGGCAGTTGACACTCTCTGATTACAATTATCAGAAAGATGTGAGCAGTAATTCCAATCTCTCCACATCGACCTTAGTAAATATTGATTTGGGTAACCCTTACATCACAAGAGCTGGACGTGTCACTGATTTGTCAGGAACAGGTTGGACTGTGTTTGATGCGCGGGCTACTTTACGACCGCATGAGCATATTGTTGATTTAGGCTACCATGTTGACAGATACACGCTAAAGAGTGATACACATAATACTGCGGATTGGAAAGCTGGCAATGAAGGTGTTTTGAATACATCCGCACGCGGGGAAACTGTGACGCATGCAATCTATGCGCAAGATAAGTGGCAGATTAATCCAAAGTGGGCACTTATTTTAGGTGGTCGTGCAGAGCATTGGCAAACTGACGATGGCCAAAACATAACAACGATTGCTAATGTATTACAAACTGCAAATTATAAAGATAGGGCTGAAACCAAATTTTCACCCAAAATCTCCATCAGTTTTGAACCATTACCAGCGTGGGGATTCCGTGCAGCTTTAGGACAGGCATTTCGATTCCCTACCGTAAGTGAAATGTTTCAGCCGCTACAGAATGGGGCTGCTGCATATTTTGTTGAATCCAATCCTAATCTAAAGCCAGAAGAGGTGATCGCAAGCGAATTTACAGCAGAACGTCGCTACGGTAGTGGCTTGATTAGAGCTAGCTTGTTTAGTGAGAATAAGTACGATGCACTCATCTCACAAAACATTGCTATTAACGGAGCAATTCCTTACGACACAGGGTCATGTACTAGATCAGGCGGCTGTAGCTTTGTGCAGAATGTAGACCATATTCGTACACGTGGGCTAGAGTTGGCTACACAGTGGCAGGATGTATTGATACATGGTTTGGATTTGCAAGGGAGTGCTACTTTTACTGAAGCTGAAGTGTTAAGTAATAAAGCTGCACCTAACACAATCGGTAATAAACCACCGCGTATCCCGCGCAATATGTTGAAAGCGGTAGCCACTTACCACAGTGGAAGCAATCTCACGTATAGTTTAGCGGCGCGTTATAGTGGTCGACAATACAATGCACTTGATAATAGTGATGTGAACGACAGCACATTTGGCGCTGCGAGTAAGTTCTTTGTCGTAGACTTTAAAACTAATTACAAGTTTGCTAAAAGTTATACTGCCAGCCTAGGTATAGATAATTTGAATAATTATAAATCTTATGTACTTCACCCTTATCCACAACGCACGGCTTATGTGCAAATGAAATTTGACTATTGATGATTAAATACTTATTGGCATTCAGTTTATTTTGTTGTGCGTTTGTTTCAAATGCCCACGAGGACCATACTAAGCATCAAAACGCAGCAATCGCGGTAAGTGTTGCTTTTGATGCACATGGTAACTTGTGGCGCGCCTCAGTGCATGATGGGTTCTTACAAGTCAGTAAGAGTAAAGATACAGGGCGAACTTTCTCAAAGCCTGTGAATGTTAATCACATCCCCCATAAAATTGGTGCTGATGGGGAAGCGCGTCCTAAGATTGCTATTTCAGCAGAAGGCTATATCTACCTAACATGGACAGAGGCGCTAAAAAAACCATTTTCTGGGTATATATGGTTTGCACGCTCCATTGATGCAGGTAAGACGTTTGAAACACCTTATATCGTGCATCAGGATCGTAGTGAAATCACGCATCGTTTTGACTCGTTAAATGTCAGTGCAGATGGAAAAATCACGGTGACTTGGGTGGATAAACGAGACCTATTGGCTGCCAAAGCAGCCAATAAATCGTATGAGGGTGCGGCAATTTACTACGCGGTTTCACAGGATAAAGGCGTAAGTTTTTCATTAGAACAGAAACTTGCAGATAGTAGCTGCGAATGTTGCCGAATTGCACTTACCAATAAACCAGACGGTACTGTCGTTACGATGTGGCGGCACGTGTTTGAAGGCAGTGAGCGCGATCATATGATGGCAGAAATACCAGCCAATCAAACAACGCCACAGCCCAAGCGCGCAACATTTGGTCGCTGGAAGGTAGACGGCTGCCCACATCATGGTGCTGCGCTTACGAGCGGGGGGGAGGCTGAGCGCTGGTGGGGCTATCACATGGCCTGGTTTGATGGGGGTAATGACGATGCTGGGCAGAAGGCTACCTTGTTTTATGCCCGCATGGATGGTGAGGCTTGGGTGTCGTCACCCTCTAAAAAGTTTGGCAATATGAAAAAACAGGCAGGACACCCAGCTCTAGCTACAATTGGCGACACTGTCTGGTTAGTTTGGCGCGAAAAAGATGCAGGTAAAAGTCAGATATGGTTAATGAAATCTGATGATGAAGGGAAAAGTTGGGGAACGCCCTCTATGATTGCAGACACCACAGGTAATGCTGACTATCCAATATTGCTAAAAAAGGATAAACAGATATTTTTGATGTGGAATACTGCAACCGAGGGTTTGAAGGCTTTAGCCATCTAAATATCGCTGGTTGCATACGATGCAATAGATGGTGTTAGGTTGCACACCAGACTTTGGTGTTGTGGGTAAGCTCCATCCATATCGCCCAAGCGCTTGCTGCGCTAAGTAGCACGCCTGCTAAGCGCATGCCATAAGGTTCAATGGTTTTTGTTTTGAGCTTCAACCAAAGCCAAGGTGCTAGGAATAAAGACACGCTAGAGCCTAAGGCAAACGCAGACATACTTAATGCACCATCTAGAGGGTTGCCGTTAAATGAGGCAATCACCAAGGCAGAATAAAGCAAGCCACAAGGCATCAACGCCCACAGCATGCCGATGTAAAAATGACCGCCTTGTTTCGTGCTGAGCTTCTTCACATGCCCCCAGATATTGCGCCCAGCACGATCCACCCAAATTGGCTGGCGCGCATAAATAATCAATAGAACACCCCAAAAAAAGATTAGCACATGGAAAAAAGTCCATAGTGGGTGAAGCACGCTACTGTAGCTAGACAGCCAGGCGATACTTTGGATGGCAAAGGTAGCAATCGCGCCCAGCAAGGCATAGCCACAGAGTCGACCAATATGGTAATGGTAAATTGCGTAGGGTGTTTGAGGTGATTGTGTCAGTGCAGTACATGCAGCGCCACACATCGCAACACAGTGTGGTCCACCTGCAATGCCCATAAGTAATGAGCTGTAAATAAGCGCTGTTTGCATGCTTATTGTTCTGGGTTGTTCACGCCAGTCGCCGCATGATTGCGCGCTCGAATCGCTGGTTCAAGGGCATTTCTCTCTGCAGCCGTGAGTGCCTTGGTGCTTGTACCTGCATTTTCATCCCGCGTTAATAATGGATCTTGTCCATTCACCGCAATATAAACAGTGGTTAGGCTAGCAACGACTACGATAGCAGGGCCACCAAATACTAGCCATGCATAACCAGATTTCCACCATTTTGGTTTTTGATTATTGCTTTGCTTTGTTGACATTTGTTGATCCTTTTAGCGAGACATGTAAAAAATAGACTTCTCAAATAGACGTTCGTTTGATTTGTTTGCAACAATCTCGAATATCACTGGATGTGAGCCACTTTTGATAGAACCATCTGTAATTTGCAAGCTTACCGCAACCATTCTTGATTCGGCTGCATTGACTGTGAATTCCTTGTTAGAGGCCAGCGATAAACCTTCGATACCAGAGACGGAGATTTTGAAAGTTTCCAATTGTTCTGAAGCATTGGTAATCTGCATTTGATAGACATTTTCAACTTTCCCACCCGCTACTAAACGTGACATAACACCGCGGTCACGAATGATATCTACTTTAAATGGAACGCGAGTGACTAGTGAGTATACAAGGCCCGCACTCATGAGTAGGAGTAAGCCTGTGTAAATAAGCACACGAGGACGTAAGATTTTCTTGACGACTTGTTCTTGAGTCCAGTGATTAGTCAGCGCATTTTGTGTAGAAAAACGGATTAAACCACGAGGATATTCCATTTTGTCCATAATGCTATTGCATGCATCCACACATAAGCCACAGCTAATACACTCATATTGCAAGCCATTGCGGATATCAATGCCAGTTGGGCATACTTGTACACAGAAGTTGCAATCAATACAGTCGCCTAAGCCACTTTGTTTGGCATCAACTTTACGAGAGCGCCCACTGCGTGGTTCACCACGCTCTTCATCGTAAGTCACAATGAGCGTGTCATTGTCAAACATCGCACTTTGAAAGCGTGCATAAGGACACATGTGTTTGCAGATTTGCTCACGCAGGAAGCCTGCGTTACCATAAGTTGCAAAACCATAGAAAGAAATCCAAAATGTTTCCCAAGGGCTTAAATGAAACTGCAAAATCCCCTGAGTTAGCTCACGTATCGGCGTAAAATAACCTAAGAAAGTAAAGCCTGTCCAAACCGAAAAGCTAATCCAAAGAGAATGTTTCAGCGTTTTCTTGAGTAGTTTGTTACGGTTAAGTTTGCTTGCATCCAAACGCAGGCGTGCTGCGCGGTCTCCCTCAACTTGTCTTTCTATCCATAAAAATATTTTTGTGTAGACCGATTGGGGGCAGGCAAACCCGCACCACAGTCGGCCCGCTACGGCAGTAAATAAGAAAAGTGCTAACGCGGCGATGATTAAAATCACCACTAAATAAATGAGATCTTGCGGGTAGAGTACTAAGCCGAAAATATAAAAACGGTGCGTACCAATATCTAACAATACGGCTTGTCTTTCACCCCATTGTAACCAAGGCACGCCGTAGAACACAATTTGTGTAATCCAAATCATGATCCAGCGCCAGTTTTTATACAGACCAGAAGTGTTGCGCGGATAGATTTTTTGATGAGGTTCGTAAAGTGATCTAGTAACTGGCTGCGCAGGATCATTCACGATAGGAATGTTTTTTTGGATTTACTTTTCGGGGTGGACACTTTATTCAGACTTAATTAAAAAATTGTGACTAAAATAAAAAACGCCCACTATTTTAGCATAAGCTAAATAGTGGGCGTTAAGATGCTTTTTTGTTCAATAGTGCTAAGTTAGATGTTTAGCGCTAAAGGCTTATTTAGCATTAGAGAAGCGCCATACATAAGCGGCTAATACATGAATTTGCTCAGGTGTTAAGCGTGAACCTTGTGCTGGCATTTTGTTGTTTAAGCCGTTATTGATACGGTGAATAATTGCCGCTTCACCAGCACCATGTAACCATGTATCGTCAGTTAAGTTTGGTGCACCAATCGCTTGGTTACCTTTGCCGTCTGGACCATGACAAGCTGCACATGCGACAAATTTTTCTTTACCTAAAGCTGCACGACTTGCTTCATGCTCGCTGTTTGATAGGCTAAGTACATAGTGAGCTACATTTTTAACGTCTTCAGGGCCGCCAACTGCTGCAGCCATCGGAGGCATCATACCGTTCCTACCGTTAGTGATTGTTTCCTTAATGGTTGCATGAGCACCACCATATAGCCAATCAGTATCTGTTAGGTTAGGGAAGCCTCTGCTGCCATGTGCGTCTGAACCGTGACATTGTGAACAGTTGTTCATAAACAAACGTTCGCCAATAGCCATCGCTTTCGGGTCTTGTGCGACTTCTTCACCAGACATTGAAGTGAACTTCGCATAAATAGGTGCGATACGGTCGTTGGTTTCTTTGACTTCCTGCTCATACTGTTTTAGCGCAGTCCAGCCTAGTTTGCCACTGTATGTTCCTAAACCTGGGAAAAGGAATAGGTAAATAGCACCAAATACACAGGTAATGATGAACATCCAAAACCACCATCTTGGCATTGGGTTGTTCATTTCGAGGATGTCCTCGTCATACACGTGGCCTGTTGATTCACCAGTGTGAGCTGGATCATGTGACTTGCTTGTCATCAATAGTATCGTTAAACAAAATACGATACCGCCAATCACGATTGCCGAAATAAAATACGGCCAGAAATCGCTTGTAAAATCACTCATTCTTCATCTCCCTCAAGCGGCAATCTTGCCGCTTCGTCAAAGTCTTTTTTATGCCGCCCAGACCAAGCCCAGACCCAGAT
>Ga0208630_100287_pt1 | contig 12040 bp, 6 predicted proteins | sample LakWasMet32_HOW6_2_FD_183874 | JGI IMG/M metagenome (GOLD analysis project Ga0208630, IMG submission 183874) | Freshwater sediment methanotrophic microbial communities from Lake Washington under simulated oxygen tension - Sediment Metagenome... | ecosystem: Environmental > Aquatic > Freshwater >... | reverse complement strand
TGAACCCAATGATTCTATTTACAAATTTGTCGTTATGCCGATGAGGCTGTAACCACTGCACCATGACATTGTTAAAGCTGGATATTTACGCAGTTAGAAATATCCAAAAACAATCTTTTTTACCATCTCCGGGCATTAATTTTATTTATGGCGATAATGCCAGCGGTAAAAGCTCGATCATTGAAGCTATTTTTATTCTGGGTCGAGCTAAATCTTTTCGCGCCACGTCTATAAAATCGGTTATTCATTTTGAACATACTGAGCTAATTGTTGCCTCACAGATAGAACTAGCCAACGGCAACCAAGGTCAGTTGGGTGTGCAAATGGACGGTAAGCATTTTTCTTCTCGAATTAATCAACAAACCTCTACAAATCGCGCTGATTTAGTCAGCGCATTGCCTTTACAAATTATTCATCCCAAAAGTTATGAATTGCTTGATGCCGGTCCACAGTTAAGAAGGGAATTTTTGGACTGGGGGGTATTTAACAATGATGAACAGTTTCTACCTGTTTGGCGAAAATTTAAAAAAGCGTTATCGCAAAGAAACGCATTGTTAAAAACTAAGCAAGCCCGTCACATCAATGTTTGGGATAAAGAACTGGCTGTTTACGGTACAATAGTCAGTGAATATCGGCAGCAATACACCGATAAATTATTGCCCGTTTTTAAGCAGATTATCGGTAAGTTTCTTGACGTAGAAAATATCGGCTTAAGATTTATATCAGGTTGGGATGAGTCTAAATTGTTAGAGCAAGCTTTAACTGAAGACTTGGATAAAGATCTTCGTTACGGCTTTACCCATAGCGGACCGCACCGTGGCGATTTTCAATTATTAATCAATAACAGGTTGGCAAAAGACTTTGTTTCACGCGGCCAGTTGAAATTATTGGTCCTGAGTTTAAAGCTCGCCCAAGTTCAACTAATCATTAACGAACAGCAGCGCGGTATCTGCATCTTAATTGATGATTTTTCGGCCGAGCTTGACGTAATCAATCGTAGCAAATTGCTCGACTATTTAAACTTAATCGATTGTCAGGCATTCATTACAGCTACAGAAGTTGCTGAGTTTGGTGACTTAACAAATATTAAAAATTCTAAAATGTTCCACGTGAAACATGGAACGATAGATCAAGTGCAGTGTTCCACGTGGAACACTCAAGCTAAACAGGAAATCGGAGCATCATGAGTAACAACAATCAATACGATAGTACCAATATCCAGGTGTTAAAAGGTTTAGATGCGGTGCGGAAACGTCCGGGCATGTATATCGGTGATACAGATGACGGCTCCGGTCTTCATCACATGGTATTTGAAGTGGTCGATAACTCCATCGATGAAGCATTAGCCGGATACTGCAAGGGAGTTAATGTTGTAATTCATAATAATGGCTCGGTATCTGTGTCTGATGATGGTCGAGGCATTCCTGTTGATATTCACAAAGAAGAAGGGCGTTCTGCTGCTGAAGTCATCATGACCGTACTGCATGCAGGTGGAAAATTTGATGATAACGCCTACAAGGTGTCGGGCGGTCTGCATGGTGTGGGTGTGTCGGTAGTAAACGCCTTGTCGGAAGACTTACACCTGGAAGTGCGCAAAAACGGTCAACTGTATAAACAAAGCTATCACATGGGTGAACCGGTGGCGCCTTTAGCGGCATTTGGTCCGGCAGATGGATCTGGAACCAAGATCAATTTCAAACCAAGCACGGAAACTTTTACCGATGTTGAATTTCATTACGACATACTGGCTAAAAGACTTCGTGAATTATCATTTTTGAATTCTGGTGTGCGGATTAGTCTGGAAGACGAGCGCAGTGACAGAAAAGATGTGTTTGAATTTGAAGGCGGCATTGGCGCCTTTGTTGAACATCTTAATAAAAACAAAACACCGCTATTCCCAGAAGTATTTCACTTTGTCGCAGAAAAAGAAGGTGTCACGGTAGAAGTTGCCATGCAATGGAATGACTCGTACCAGGAAAACGTGTTCTGCTACACCAACAACATTCCGCAACGCGATGGCGGCAGTCACTTGGCTGGCTTTAGAGGCGCTTTAACGCGCACCATCAACCAGTACATTGAATCCAGCGGCTTGGCAAAAAAAGAAAAAGTACAAACTACGGGTGATGATGCCCGCGAAGGCTTAACGGCTGTGTTGTCTGTGAAAGTGCCTGATCCTAAGTTCTCCTCGCAAACGAAAGACAAGCTGGTTTCATCAGAAGTAAAGCCCTTGGTGGAATCAACGATGAATGAAAAGCTGCAGGAGTTTTTGCTGGAGAAACCGCAAATAGCCAAAGCCATCGTCGGCAAAATCGTTGATGCCGCTCGTGCCCGTGAAGCGGCGCGCAAAGCCCGTGAAATGACTCGCCGCAAAACTACGCTGGATATTGCCGGTTTGCCGGGCAAATTGGCCGATTGCCAAGAGAAAGATCCAGCACTCTCTGAATTGTTCCTGGTGGAAGGGGATTCTGCGGGCGGTTCGGCTAAACAAGGCCGTGACAGACGCACGCAAGCGATATTGCCGCTCAAAGGTAAAATCCTCAACGTCGAGAAAGCCCGCTTCGACAAAATGATTTCTTCCGAAGAAGTTGGCACCTTGATTACCGCGCTGGGTTGCGGCATCGGCAAGGACGAATACAACCTAGCCAAACTACGTTACCACCGCATCATCATCATGACCGATGCTGACGTTGACGGCTCGCACATCAGAACCTTGCTGCTGACGTTCTTTTACCGTCAATTGCCGGAAATCATCGAAAAAGGCTACATCTACATCGCCCAGCCGCCTTTGTACAAAGTCAAAAAAGGCAAGCAAGAGCATTACGTCAAAGACGATGCACAACTAAACGAATACCTCATTCAATTGGCACTGGATAAAGCCCAGTTATTTACAGAAGAAACTACACCGCCGATTCAAGGCCAAGGTCTGGAGAAATTGGCTAAACAGTTCACCGGTGTCGTCAGTGTAATCAACAGATTAGCCAGACGCTACGATGATGTATTTCTGGAATGCATTACTGCCTTGGACATTATCGGCGACGAACACAAACAAGACCCTGAGCTCCTGCAAGCTTGGCTGACCAAGTTGGAACAACAACTGCACGAGTGCGAGAGCAAAGCAGTTTTTAAAGTGACGCTGGATTACAAATCAGCGACTGAGTTCTCTGTGGTGGTTAGTAAACGTTTACACGGAACCACCAAAACCTTTGTGCTGCCGGGTACCTTCTTTAACGGCAAGGATTACCAACAAATCGCGCAATACGCCAAAGAAACCGCCGGTATGTTTAACGAAGGCTCTTTCATGCAAATGGGAGAAAGAAAACAGCCCGTCAGCAGCTTTAAACACGCATTTGAATGGATGATGCGCGAAATCAAAAAAGGCCAGCATATACAGCGTTACAAAGGCCTAGGTGAGATGAACCCCGAACAGCTCTGGGAAACCACGCTGGATGCCAACAACCGCAGATTGCTGCAAGTAAGAATCGAAGACGCCATTGCCGCCGACGAAATCTTCACCACGCTAATGGGCGATGTGGTTGAGCCGCGTCGGGATTTCATTGTTAAGAATGCGCTGGATGTTACTAATTTGGATGTGTAGCTGTTGTGACTGTCAGACCAGATAATTTATGAAAAAAATCTCACAATTGTGAAATGAAATCTCATAATTAATGAAATAAGCTCTTAGAGTGACTGCAGGCTGCAACAAAAAATGATGTCACGCAGTTAAGGGAAAATTCGATAATCTTCCTCCCAGCTTGAACATTTAACATTCATGCTTTTCAATTCGAGGTAACCACATACGTTCGGTTACCTCGAATTTTTTTTATGGCGTCTTTAATGGATTATCAAGAACTCAAACAACTCGAAGACGACCTTTGGGAAGCTGCTGACCAGCTTCGCGCTAATTCCAAACTCACCGCCAACGAATACTCAATGCCCGTACTTGGCTTGATCTTCCTGCGTCATGCCACCACGCGTTTCAATGCCTTGCTGCCTGATGTGGAGAAAGACATCCCGGCCCGCGCGACCGGTGCGCTGCGTGAAGAGCGCATCAAACTCGGCTTTCAGGGCAAAGCTGCCATTTACCTGCCTGAAACCTCGCGCTACGACTATCTGGCTGCGTTGCCTGCAGGCACCAATGTCGGCGAAGCGATCCGCGACGCGATGATTGCCATTGAAGATTCCGTCACCGATCAAAATGGCAACAAGTTATTGGCTGGTGCCTTGCCTAAGGATTATCTCGGGCTGGAGCGCGATTTGTTGGCGGAACTGGTCAAAATCTTCAACAGCCCGGTGCTCGCGCAAGCCAAGGGCGACGTGTTCGGGCGCATTTACGAATATTTCCTCAACCAGTTCGCCCAAAGCGGCGCTCAGGAAGGCGGCGAGTTCTTTACACCGCCCAGTCTGGTACGGATGATTGTTAACATTATCGAGCCCGGCCATGGCACCGTGCTTGATCCGGCTTGCGGCTCGGCGGGCATGTTTGTGCAGACCGGCCATTTTATCGAAGACGTTTGTCACCAGAACACCCACGACATCGACATCACTTTTTACGGACAGGAAAAAGCCGACCTCAATAGCAAACTAGCGCGGATGAACTTGGCTGTGCATGGCCTGGAAGGCAAAATCCGCATCGGCAATACCTTCTACGAAGACCATCACCAACTGGTCGGCCTTTGTGATTTCGTGATGGCCAATCCGCCGTTCAACGTTGATGGCGTGCAGGTCGCCAAGATCAAAAGCCAAGTAGGCGAGAACCAGACCGGCCGCCTGCCTTTCGGCCTGCCGGGCATTACCGGCAAGAGCAAAGGCAAAAACGGCGGCGAAGGTGAAAACATCTCCAATGCCAACAGTCTGTGGATTCAATACTTCTACAGCTATTTAAACGCCAGTGGCCGTGCCGGTTTCGTCATGGCTTCCAGCGCTTCGGATGCAGGCAATAAAGACCGTGACATTCGCCAGAAGCTGGTTGAAACCGGCCATGTCGATGTGATGATGTCCATCGGCCCCAAATTCTTCTATACCCGCAGCTTGCCGTGTACGCTGTGGTTTTACGACAAAGGCAAACCAGCTGATCTACTCAACACGGTGTTGATGATCGACGCCCGCAATGTTTACACCGTGGTGTCCGCCCGCTCGCATGTGTTTACCGACGAACAGCTTGCTAACCTTAATGCGATTACCTGGCTGTATCGCGGCGAACATCACAAGTTCGTCGATCTGCTGACAAGCTATCAAAACCAGGTCGGCCAAAAGTTGGCGACATTACCCGAACGCTTAAGCGCCGATCAGCAGATGGTCGAAAGCTTAATTGCTGATCTGGCCGCGCTTGGCAAACTAACCGAAGACAGTAACGCCGTTGCCGCCGTGCGCGACAAACTGGGCGATGATCACGGCCTGAGTGATGAACTGCTTGCAGACTACCGCAGCGCTCTGGCCGACCTGCAAGCGCAATATGCCGAATGCCAAACCACGCTGGATGCTTTGTTGCATGCCGCAAGCAAAGAACTATCGGCCATCGAAGCCTTGGGCCTGGATGCGGATTTTGCCGCGCGTAAAGCCCAGCAAAACCGCCTCGAAGCCTTTAACCCAAGCTTGAAAGCTGCACTGGCCGAACTGGAAGCTCGCCACAAGGCGGTGCTCAAACTGCTGGAGTTGGCGGAAAAAAGCCTGCGCGCTCGCCAGTGGTCCGGCTTGGCTTTCGATAGTGCCCGCGAAGCCAAGAAAGCCTTGTTACCCCGCGACTTGAAAAAACGCGAAAAACCCACCGTGCGCGATCTGGCCGTGGACGCCTGCAAGCGTGCCGCTTACTTCATCGCCCAAGGCCACTGGCTGCTTAGCCGCTTCCCGCATGGCTTGTATGAAGATGTGCCCGGTTTATGCAAGGCGGTCACGCAAGCCGAGATTGCTGCTAACGACTATTCGCTGACGCCGGGACGTTATGTCGGCGTGGCGCTGAATGTCGAAGATAATGACGAGGGCGAGGCGTTCAGGACGCGGATGCTGGAAATTCATAGCGAGTTAGGCGACTTAAATGAAAAAGCAGTTGGTCTCTCAGCGAAGATTCAAGCAAGTTTTGCCGAGCTGTTCGAATGATCGCATCTAAAAAAATACGAGACTACTGTGAAATTACATCCAGTAAACGCATTTTTGCCTCTGAATATGTCGATTCTGGCGTACCGTTCTACCGTAGCAAGGAAGTGATAGAGCGCCAATCGGGCAAACTGGAGGTTTCAACAGAAATTTTTATTTCCGAATCTCGGTTTGAAGAAATTGAGCAAAAGTTTGGGGCGCCTCAAGAAGCCGACTTATTGCTCACCTCAGTGGGTACATTGGGTGTTCCTTATGTCGTGAATAAAAACGAGCGGTTTTATTTCAAAGATGGAAATCTAACATGGTTTCGTAAATTCAACGGTCTGAGTAGCCGTTATCTTTACTACTGGTTTTTGTCACCCATAGGTAAAGCAGAGCTAAAAAAGGCTACGATAGGTTCATCGCAATCAGCATATACAATCAATCTTTTGAGCGATTTGGCGATTGATCCTCCTGATTTTGATTTGCAGTTGAATGTGGTCAATCTACTTTCAACTTATGATGACCTAATAGAAACCAACCACCACAGAATCGCCCTGCTCGAAGAATCAGCGCGGTTGTTGTACCGCGAGTGGTTCGTCAATCTGCGGTTTCCGGGGTATGAATTGGCGAAATGGCAGGATGGTTTGCCGGAAGGGTGGCTACCTGCGTCTTTGACGGAGTTGGTTGATTGCAATCCAAAGACTGTATTTGAGAAAGGCAAATCGTATCCGTTTGTACCAATGCAGTCACTTTCTGAATCCGGTATGGTCATTGGTACACGTGAAGAACGTGTGATTTCCGGAGGGGCGAAATTCCAAAATCTTGATACCTTGCTGGCCCGAATTACCCCTTGCCTGGAAAACGGCAAGACAGCTTTCGTCCAGTTTCTTGACGAGGAAAGGCCTGTAGCCAGTGGCTCTACTGAGTTTATTGTGATGCGGAGCAAAACAGTCAATCCATACTGGGTTTATTGCCTTGCTCGTGACGAATCGTTTCGCGAACATGCGATTCGCAGCATGGCCGGAGCAGATGGTAGGCAACGCGTGAATCCGAAATGTTTTGAAACCTACATGACCTATCAGGCACCAGAGCTAATTCTGAAAGAGTTCGAAACCTTGGTTGCGCCTGTGTTTGAACAGGTAGAAACGCTGGCAAGGCAGAATGTAGTTCTCATGGCAGCCCGCGACGAACTGCTCCCCAAACTGATGTCGGGCGCTATTCGTGTTTAATCGTAGGTTGGGTTAGGCGCAAGCCGTAACCCAACGCTAAGGCTTATCCGGTGCTTATAACTTTGATTGTTGGGCTACGCTACCAACATTAGGCGCTTTAAGCGACCCAACCTACAAAACTGGAGTTGAGTCATGTCGTTGGTTGAATATTCGACGGCTTCGCTCCCCCTTTTGCAAAGGGGGAGGGCTCTTTGAGGCAATACGAGATTGAACCTCTTGAATCGTTAGGTTTTTTACAAAAAGGATTGCGGCATGGCCGGTAACAAACATTCAGAAGACAACAACGTCCAGGAACCCGCCGCCAAGCTGTTTGAGCAGGCATTAGACTGGCGCTCGGTCTACGCCTTCAACGCCGAGACTTTCGGCCCAGATTCGCTGTTGGGACGCAAGGATGCAAGCGAAGTGGTCTTGGTGCGTGAGTTGGACAAGGCGCTGACCAAGCTGAATCCCAGACTGGCTGCCACTGACGCCGGCCGTTCCAAGTTACACCAGGCCCGAGATTTGTTGCTGGATGCTGATCCGACCAAGACCTTGCTCCAGCATAACGCCGAGAAATGGCGGCTGATTCGCGATGGCATCACGTTAAAGTCACCAAGCGGTGAAGCTGCCGATGATGTGCATATCAGCGTCATCAACTTCGATAAGCCGAAGGAAAACGATTTTGTCGTGGTGCGCGAACTGTGGATACAAAACGGGCCATTTAGGCGGCGCTGTGATTTGGTGGGATTCGTCAATGGCCTGCCGTTGGTGTTTATCGAACTCAAGCGCCATGACAAAGGCCTGAAGGCGGCGTTCGACGACAACTACACCGATTACAAAGACACCATCCCGCAGCTGTTCCACTACAACGCTCTGGTGATCGTATCTAACGGCCTTGATGCGCGTTATGGATCGATCACCAGCACTTGGGATCATTTTTATCGCTGGAAACGGCAGAACGAAGATGATCCAGATCCGGCACCCAAGCATGACGAGCCACCGCTCAAACCTATTCTGCCGATCCTGTTGCAGGGCTTGTGCAGTAAGGCCGCGCTGCTCGACATCGTGGAAAACTTCACGCTGTTTGATAGCAGCGAAGAGCAGACGGTGAAAATTGTCGCGCGCAATCATCAGTATATGGGCGTTAATCGTGCTGTTGATTGGCTCAAAGAAGGTCACGCCAATCCAGCAGTGCTGGCGGGCAAGTTGGGGGTGTTTTGGCATACGCAAGGCAGCGGCAAAAGTTACTCGATGGTGTTTTTCTGCCAGAAGGTGCATCGCACTGTGTCGGCGGGATATACCTTCGTGCTGTTGACCGACCGCAAGGAGCTGGACGATCAAATTCACAAAACCTTCGTTGGCTGCGGTGTATCGACCAATAAAGGCGACAAAGCCACCGGCGCGGAAGGTTTGGAGCGTTTACTGCGCGATCAAAATCGGCGTTATGTCTTCAGCCTGATCCACAAGTTCCGCAATCGGGTCCACGAAGCCTGGAACCAACGTGACGACATCATCGTGGTGTCCGATGAAGCCCATCGCACCCAGTACGGGCGTTTAGCGCTGAACATGCGCATGGCGCTGCCCAAAGCCAAGTTTATTGGTTTTACCGGCACGCCGTTAATCGACGGGCCGGAACGTAGCGTTACTGAGCAGGTGTTTGGTCCGTACATCTCCATTTACGACTTTCAACGTGCCGTGGCCGATGGCGCTACCTTGCCGTTGTATTACGAAAATCGCGGCGAGAAGTTAAAGATTGTTGACGAAGAACTGAACGCCCGTATCGCCGCGCGCATCGACGCCGCTCGCCAGGAAGGAGAACTGACCGAGGAGCAGGAAGAAAAGCTCTATCGCGAACTGGCACGGGAATACCCGGTGCTCACTTCCGATACCCACCTGAATGATGTCGCCACCGATTTTGTCGAGCACTTTCACCAGCGCTGGCGTTTGATGGAGGCGCCAAGCAGGGCGGGTGATCCTCCAAAGTACGGCGGGAATGCGAAAGCCATCATGGTTTGTATCGACAAGGTCACCTGCGCCAAGATGACTCAGCGCATTCAGGCTAAGTGGGACGACAAGATTGTCGTTTTGCGTGGGCTTTTAGATAAAGAAGAGGCGCATTTTGCGAAAGCGGGTAAACCTGAAACAGCCTATGTCGCCAGATTGCGGGCACAAATTGCCTGGATGGCGGACACCCAGATTCGCCCGATCTTCAGCCCCGAGCAGAACGAAGTGAAAGATTTTGCCGCCGAAGGTATCGACATGGTGCCTTACCGCGAGGCCATGTCCAAAGGTATTGACGGCAAGGCCATCGACGAATGCTTCAAGGACAACAAGCACCCTTTCCGGGTTGCCGTGGTTTGTGCGATGTGGCTGACCGGCTTTGACGTCAAGTCGCTGGCGACGCTGTATTTGGACAAGCCGATGAAAGGTCACACGTTGATGCAGGCCATCGCCCGCGTCAACCGGGTGGCAGCCAACAAGAAAAACGGCTTGATCATCGACTACAACGGTATGCTGAAAAGCTTGCGCAAAGCCCTGGCGACTTATGCCCAAGGCGGTAAAGAAAACCCCACCGACCCGCTTATTGATGAAGAAAAAGCACTCTTGGAGTACGAATCTGCCATCGACAAAGTGCGCGCGCACCTTGCTTCGGTGAATTTTGATTTGGATGTGTTGATCCGTGCCAGAGAAGGTAGTGAAAGCTGGCAGGCGTTGTTAGATGCGCAAAATGCGGTGAGCAAATCAGCGGAAAGCAAAAAGACTTTTTTGGTGCTGGCTGAGGATGTAGCGGACCGTTTCCGCGGCTTATTTCCCCACTCAGGTCTGTTTGCCTATGAACCCCAGGATAGTGCGATCAGCGCCTTGTACAACCTGCTGCAAAAGCCCAGGCCCAAGGTCGACATTACCGCGATCATGCAGGATATTCGCGGGGTGATTGATGCCGCGCTGGAAGTCGCGCCGAAGAATCAAATTAACAGTTCGCCAAAGCAGTACGACTTATCCGGCATCGATTTTGAGCGTCTGCGCATCGAGTTTGAAAAATCACCCTACAAGGCCAAGACAATACTGGATCTTCAAGAGCGCATAGAAGCCCGGCTGGAAGCCATGCTAAAGCTGAATCCCACCCGCATCGACTTGCTCAAGCGTTATCAGGAAATTATCGCCGAATACAACCAGGATAAAGACGACGCCGAAATTCAGCGGGTTTTCGAGGAGCTGTTCAAGACCCATGAGGCGCTGAATGAAGAAGAAAAACGCTACATTCGCGAGGGCTTCAAAGACGATAAGGCGCTGGCCGTTTTTGATTTGTTATCCAAGGATGTAGACGCCATCACCAAAAGCGACATTTCCAAGATAAAAAAGGTGGCTCAGGATCTTATGGACGCGATCGTTCAACATCAACAGGTCTTGGGTAACTTGCGCGACAAGGCTTCAACTCAGGCGCAAATGAAGGCGGCGATCATTGATCAACTGCTGGCTGGAATGCCCGATGATTTTTCCAACGAAGACATCGAGGCCCGCGCCGATGTGGTGTTTCAGTATGTGCAACAGCTTCAATTTTCAACTTTGCATTGATTGTTGAATGCATGGTGATGAGTTGTGATTATGAGCAGAATAGGTATATAGGAAGTTGCTCTTCACAAAATAAATCGGGGTTTGTTAGTAAAAACTAACTTGACTGTTGGGTTATAGGCAACAGTGATCGCTCGTCATTTCATATAGCTGAAGGGAACCTCGACTCCCCCACTCTGTTTATGGTTCCACAAGCTCGATATAAAAGTAAATTATTGATTTATAATTAAAATTCCGCACTGAGTTTATAAAAGTACAGGGTTTTCGAGGTTCTCTGAATTCAAGGTATCTGACTATCTTGAAACTTTGGCATCATTGTTGAGGATGAAAATAAAGCGTCCACCATTTTGTAATTACTTTCCTGCTGAAATTCTGCCTCAAATTTGATAACCCCCACCAAGTCTTTGTTTTGATGGTTTTTTCCGCGAGCCAGATAAAGGTGAGGATAACTCCACTTGTGATTTGAAGTATGCGTTTTAGCCGCTCCTGCGGACATGTCTGATTCTGAAATATTCTATAAAGGCTAGCATAGTATATTTTCTATCTATCTGATTTTATTGAACTATTTGACACTATGGAAAAATGTTAGTAATTTAGCCATATGATTTTAATAACGTAATGGTTTTTATAATTGTAATGAATCCATTTGCCAGCCTTCTTCATGATATCCGAATTCGCAACGGCTTCCGTCAGTTTGAGTTAGCTGATTTGATTGGTTATGAACAAACATATATTTCAGCGCTTGAAGTCGGTAAGAAGGGACCACCTACCTCTGAATTTATTGAGCGGCTCATTTCTACTTTGAATCTAACACCCAAAGAAAGCGAACAATTACGTGATGCTGCGGACGCCTCACAGCGCAAATTTATAATTGAAGCCGATTTACATCAAGACATCTATTGGATGATGCGTGACCTACGCTACCGATTACCAGAGCTTACAAGCACTCAAATACAATTAATTCGTACGCTGAGATTCATGGAATGCACCGAACCGGAGTCGGAAGGTGCGTGAATCTTAGTCCCCGGTAGCTATATCGTTCCGGCGTTTTTTCGAGCAGGCTGTTTGCGATGGAAAAATGCAATCGGTCGATGCCGATAGCGTAACGTCATTGCTGCGATGTTTAGCCACCTTGTCGTGGATAAACGATATTGGAGCAGGACAGCCGGGGCTTGCGTAGCAATCTA
>Ga0208630_100286_pt1 | contig 12107 bp, 11 predicted proteins | sample LakWasMet32_HOW6_2_FD_183874 | JGI IMG/M metagenome (GOLD analysis project Ga0208630, IMG submission 183874) | Freshwater sediment methanotrophic microbial communities from Lake Washington under simulated oxygen tension - Sediment Metagenome... | ecosystem: Environmental > Aquatic > Freshwater >... | reverse complement strand
AACTACGTTGCATGAGGCTCATTTAGCCATGATACACAATAGCCTTGCAGAGTTTAGATAACACACTCCTCAGGGGCAAAGTCAAACCTTACTTTAAGTCATAGTGAGTCATGCAAAAAATCTCTAAGGAAACGACTCCTAAATAAAGCCGCGATAATCATTGATCTCTAGTGACTGTTCAAGATGGTTAACATCCAACCAAAGTAGAAAACAGCGCTAAACCTTCTTCCATAGGTAAATATAGTTAACAATACCTTCAGATTCAGCCAACTTCACTTTTCTGACAACAGAAAAACCTGAAGCTTGAATTGCTTGCTCATATCGTCCTTCGTCCCGATAGATAGTGATGTATGGGCCAGTTAATATTGAACGATCTCCTACGCAAGAGTTTAATGAATCTTTTGTAATAAGATAACCACCATTACTAACAGACTCAGAGAGTGAAGAAACCAGCCCGTCAAAAGCACCTTCACTGATTATGGTTGATGTAACTCCCATACAGGCCACCACATCATAATTACCTGATGGAAAACCATCCTCTAAATCCCTACTTTCAAACTCAACATGAGTATACTTATTTTTCAAAGCAGCAGCTTTTGCCTCGTCTATCAGCATTTCTGACAAATCAAAAGCAACAACGCTTTTAAGATAGTCGCCTAATACAAACGTGAATCTACCATTTCCACATCCGACATCTAAGCCAATCCTGTTGTTCAAATCCAGACGCCTCAGCAAAGATTGGAGAATAATTTGCTGTCGATCATAGTATGTCGGATCACTAGCTAAGAAGGTATTAGAACAACGCTTCCAATACTCATGAGCAAGAATGTGAGGGTTAATTTTGTCTTTATCTAATTGCATAAAAATACTCGTTTTAAAATTCATACTCATCTGGCAATGGTACGTCAAAACTAAATAAATAAGGATGATTACAGACTATTACCCTCCGCTGTTAATACGGAAACCACGTAACCAACATCATCCGCACTTAAATGTGGACCTATCGGTAAACTCAAGACTTCTTTTGCTAAGCGCTCCGCAACTGGCAGATTTCCAGCTTTAAGCTCGAGCGCCTGATATGCCTTTTGCAAATGAGGAGGTACTGGATAATGAATCAATGTCTGTATGCCAGCGGATGCCAAACGTGACTGTAATGCATCACGCTCAGGTGTAGCAACCACATATAAATGCCAGACCGGTTCAGCCCACGTTGGTACATTTGGCAAACTCAACCCTAAACCGCTCAATGCCTGACTATAAACTGTTGCAATATGCTGACGACGTTTATTCCAACCATCAAGATACTTAAGCTTCACTGAGAGTGCTGCCGCTTGAATTGGGTCTAAGCGGCTATTAACGCCGCGCTCTTCATTGAAGTATTTAACAGACGACCCATAATTACCTAATTCGCGCACCCTAGAGGCGATTGTCTCATTATTGGTCGTAATTGCTCCGCCGTCACCCAATGCACCGAGGTTCTTACCTGGGTAGAAACTCCAGGCGACCACATCACCATGGCTGCCAATTTTTTTGCCTCCAACCATCGCACCATGTGCTTGTGCTGCATCTTCAATCACAGCCAAGCCATGTCTTTTTGCTAAAGTACAAATTGCCTCAATGTCTACAGGCATGCCGTATAAATGTACGGGCATAATCGCTTTAGTCTTAGATGTAATGCAACGTTCGATGCTAGCAACATCAATGTTATAACTACCTGATGCAGGCTCTACTGGAACAGGCTTTGCACCAACTGCACTGACCGCAAGCCAAGTAGCAATAAAGGTATGTGAAGGCACAATGACCTCATCCCCTGCACCGATGTCTAAAGCACGTAATGCAAGCGTTAATGCGTCCAGCCCATTACCAATACCTACACAATACTTAGCTTCTGTATAAGCAGCAAAATCCGCTTCAAAGCTTTCTACTTCTGGGCCACCTATGTACCATCCAGAATGGCTAGCTCTAAGGACAGCTTCATCTAACTCACGGCTTAACTCACTATAAGCAGCTTTAAGGTCTAAAAATGGTACACGCATATCACTCAATTACTTTACCCATCTGGCTTTCATAAAGTCATCATAATTTCGGTAATAGTCATCTTCACTATATTTATTAGAAGCTAACACCATCAACACCGAGCCTGATGAAAAGTTATCCATCTCGCGCCAGATCATTGGGCATACATACAAGCCGTAGTAGGACCTTGCCAAATGAAAAGTCTTCTTATCCTTACCATCATCCAAGGTAATATCAAAGCTGCCAGACATTGCAATAATCAACTGATGCAAACCTTTATGCGCATGCCCCCCTCGGTCAGAGCCGCCTGGCACATCATATACGTAGTACACACGCTCTATTGCAAATGGAATATGGTTATTGCTTTCCACAAACGACAAATTACCGCGAGGCTCGTGGATTTTAGGGAGTTCAATGATTCTGCAGTCTTCTAAAGCCATTAGTATTAATTTTCCACTATTAATTATTTAAGTCTACAATTTGCTGCAATAACTGCTGCGCGGGCAAGCTCAGAATTAGAATCAATAAACTTCATTTTATTTTTAACACTTGAATTAATAAAAGGTGTTAATTCTGTACATCCAATAACGATTGAGTCAACACCACTTTGCTCTAAGTGATCAACTAACGTATTAAAATCAGCCAAACACTCTTCGTTTGGCACTGCGTTCTGTTTAATATTCTCGATAAAGCTAGCAATCATTTTAGCCTGATGATCAGTCATGGCGTAATAAGTAAATCCTCTTTGAGTAACTCTACTTTCGTATAACTTACTCTTCCTTAGATTTAAAGATTCAAATACAGCGACTACCTGCCCTCCTAAGTAAGAAAGTCTATCGCAACAGGCATCGATAATATTAGGAATAATCACTGGAGACTCTGATGCCCATCTATCAAATAGAATGTGTGCGGTATTACAAGGGACTACAACGACCCCTGCACCAGAATTAAACAACTCCAGAATAGTTGCTTTTATGTAAGGTGAGGGATCTCTCTCGTGAAGCTCAAAGTATCGCCCTCGACTCGGAATTTTAGCATTTGCATCAATAATTACTCTTGGGTAATGCCAATCCTTATTAGCAGAGATATACGAATATAATGCCTTACAGAATTCTAAAGTTGCCCATGGAGCAACGCCAACGACACCTATTACAAGCTCGTTATCATTCCAACTTACTGACTCAGAGTAAGGAGTAATTTTAGGCATTAGTTGTATTTTTAATTAAAAACAAATGTAACCTAGTCTCTTTATATTTATTTAAGATATGGCCTTCTTCAAACATGTTTTCATCCTTAACTAACTCCAACCCATTTATCAACAGTGGTTTCAAATATTGATCACGTGTTCTATAAGTAGCCGAATAGTCAGATTGCAAATGCTCTGAAAACTTATTGTTAATTTCATGCCTACCAGCGATAGCCATTCCTTCTCTCATTAAAAGTAAACCACCAGGATTAATAAGCTTTGGGAATTTTCTAACCAATGTTAAAAACTGGTCATCGTTCAAATATACACAAAGACCGGAGCAAAGCACTATGTCAAACTTTTCATCTGTATCAAACTCCTCTGCTGGAGATACTATAAATTGCAAATTTTGCACACCACGCTTGCTTGCCTCTACTTTTCCAACATTAGCCAACTCTTCAGAAAACTCTATTGCCTTAACTGACTTTGCACCTTTTTCTATAAAACGAAAAGCCCATTGACCAACGCCTGCCCCAATATCTAGAATTTTTTTACCACGAACATCACCAAGCCATGAAAACACCTTTTCTGACTCGTGATTTATTTTTAGGTGGAGATTTTCTTCATTTTGCTCTAAATTTGCAATACTCTCAAATGCAAGACTTTCATAAGTCTTTGCCCGAGCATCCCAAAATTGTTTTACCTTGTTTCTATCTAACATAGTCGATCTCGTTTTAATTTAGATATACCCAATGATTAAAATTTACTGTACTAATTGCTTTGTCGATAACACCAGTATTCATTACTCTACTATCACACAAAAAGTCTAAATTAAAAGTTGCATACTCATTAATTATTTTATTGGGTATTGGCACAACACGCACACCCAGAGGCTTTTTTAATCTGACAGCAAGTGCCGAAATATCCAGAATAATTGAAGTTATGCTCTCTTCATATACAGACCCTGCGATTGGCACCATATCTATTCCACAACCACAAAGTGTTGAGAACAAAGCTAGCTTTTCGATAGAAAGAGCAGTTAGATTATTAGACGAGGCAAGCGTATTATCTTCTAAAACAGAATACATGACACCATTAAAGCCTGAGCACCGTGCTTTAGACTCTAATAGAGCAGCCTTTAGTGCATCTGTCAGAATACTAGTGGCAAACAACGTGCCACTTGCGCCAACAGGGGACACCCCAAGCTTTTCGATCAAACTACCTACCGAACTTTTTCCATCAGGGAAAGGAGCATATGATGCATCTAATCCACGATACTCAACTAATGAAATCTGCTCTAACGCAACACCAAACTGATTAGCTTGTTCTATATTTTTTAAAAGTGCATCTTTAATAGCAATTTGCATTTCATCTATTGCTGGATTAATAACACTCAGACTCTCAATTGCATCAATACAACCTAACGTAGTCTCAAGCGCGAGACTAAAACATAGTCGCTCACCATCGTGTCTTGAAAAGGGGAAAAATGGTGTATTTGCCACACAAGCACTTGAAACACCTACTCGGAAATTATCAAAACCATTAAAACTTCTGCGCGATAAGTTAATAATAAACTTTGCAGCAATCTGTGCCCCTCTGAGTGATATTTTTGATTCATCTGCCACAATTAGATTAACGAATAACTTTTGGTCTTTAATGATGTAAGAAAGCAACTCATTTAAAATTGGCTCATAATCTATTTCATGCATCAAATTAATCGGCAAACAATACCAACGAGAACCAGCTTTGCTAGCAATGTCTTGAACTAAAGACATAGTAGAAACTAGGGCACTAGGTTGCAACATCATATCAACAGGCATTGGGGGTAAAGTCAGTCTTGTTGTCCTAGCACTCATATTGCTCTGGTACATCAGCTTCTTAGACAGTTTATCCAAATTAATAACATCTTCGGAGAGTTCTGTGGCCGAGCTAGTCCATATTGGAAGGCCAATTGTGATCGCACGCATTATTCTCTACCTGCTTCACGAATCAAATTAAGATAGTCAGTAGGCGTATTAATCTCCCACAAAAAGTCTTTTTCAACATCAACGGATTTAATATTCGTTACATTGACTGGTAGTAACTGACCTGCGAATAAATTGCCATGCTGAAGACATTGATTACGCCACGCTGTTAAGGCTTCTTTATTTGATATTTTAAATAATCCAGTGGTTTCTGGATGTGTACTGTTTTTTATAGGACCTTGGTACACATCAATAATATTGTTATCTTTTGTAATTGCATGTATTGACGACAAAACACGATTTTCAGTGTTTCTAGTCAGTGCCAAGTCACTCACCTCATTATCTAACCTAGATACTAATTTCTTATCTAAGTAAATATCTCCAGGAACTACGTAGGTCGGTTCATTTGTTAATGCCAAGCCTAAACTCATTGCATTATTTGTTACGGCCCAATTGGGATTAATAACATAATTTAATTGTGGATACTTCTGCATTATTTGTATTGCACTAAATCCGACAACAACCGTGATCACTTTCCCTTCAAACGCATCAATCATGCAATCTAATATTGTTTTTCTAGATATCGGGTGTTCAATTAACGCTTTATTCACACCGTCTAACTGCAAGCTTTTACCTGCAGCTAATATAATCACCTGATTTACTTTTTTATGACTCATTTACTTAAGTGACTCCAAAGGAATTTCACATTTTGGCAACTTTATCTCGAATTCATGTTTAACAGTTTTATAAGGATAAGGCATCCCCTCTAGCGAACGTCTTGTTACTTCTTTCCAATCAAACTCATATTTAGGCCTCAAGCTCCACAGCTTAACTTTCGAATAGTCATATTTAATTACTGGGACGTTGGTCAATCCTAAAAACTTAGCTGCTTCCATTCGGTGCTGGCCATCTAGGACCAAATGGTGCTCTATATCTACAGCCAACGGTTTTGTCCAAAAGCTTTCTTTAATAATTTTCTCAACAAGCCAATCAACACGCTTTTTACTAAAGCCCTCAATATGGATAAGGCTATTAGTCGGAATAAATATTATCTCTGGCTGCATAGTCACTACTTAATCTTTAGATTTAAAAATTGAGAACAAGCGTCATTAAAAGCATCTTCATCATTAAACGATTTAGCATAGTATTCGCTCACATCTAGTATTCTTGAGGGGAGCTTTTCAAAACCAATCACCCATGGAGTAAGGTAATATTGCTTTATTGTTTTTAAAATTAACTCTTCCCTTATTTGGATATCCTCTTCAACCTGATTGGGGCCGACAGATACTATACCAAGCATTTTAGGCCATTGTTCGTAAACAGGCATATATGAAGGTGCATAAGCAATTCCATCAATCATTCCAGTAACATTTGCATGAACAATACCACCAGTTAAGCTTTTCGAGTACTTTCCGTGCGTAACCCAAAAGCTATCTTCACTTCGATTTATATTTTGATATATTTTTTGCCAGCATGCTGGCTCTAAAATAATATCTGTCTCAATAATATTGTATCCATTTGAAACGTTATTAAGCTTCGAGACACCTAAATTTACAGAATAGATATTTACATCATCTTGATAACGACTATTGTATACAGTAGAAATATTGAGATGCTTATAACTATTCACCAAATCATTAATTTGCTCTGACTTATGCCCCGTCACTACCACAATTTCTTGATCATTCAACTCTGAAATGTTGTCGATAATCATTTTTAATAAAGGCACACCATTTACTTCTAACATTGATTTATGTGTTTTATCTGTTAATGGTGACATCCTCGAACCACTTCCAGCAGCTAATAAAATATTTGGCTTCATCATCACTAATTAAATTCTCATAACATTAAACTTTATTTGGTAAATTTTCAGATCTATATCTGCTTTTCTCAACTCCATCCAAATCGCAGATAAACAACGTTACCTGCTAGGTAGGTATTCACGCCATTTTTTTCATCAAGATTAGCCGATCAGTAGATTGATCAGTAACACTTTCATTAATGATATCTTGCAATTGCAAACGGAATCCTAATTGATGCATAAATGAGTGGAATGCATCAATATTTCTTAAATTACGAACCCGACCAGATGGATAAGACATTATTCTGTCTTGAATGAGTGAAAACTTGTCTATGACTAAAAAATACCCATTACTTTGAAGACTTAGCGTTGATTTACTAACCATTTTAGAGAAAACGTTATCGTCGAGTATACAACTAAAGAATTCATTAAAACTAATCAAGGTCAACTCGAGTTTAAGTGATAGATTGCGAAAATCTTTCACTTCAAAAGCAATATTATTGACACTAGCTATATCAGCCTTTTTTTTTGCAAAATGGATAATTTTTTCTGAAATATCGCACGCATAAACATGCTTGGCTTTATAAGCTAATGCTATTGTATAAGCACCTCTTCCACAACCAACATCAACTACCTCATCTAAAGTTTCTGGTAATAAATTTGATCTTAATAGATTTTTAAAAACATCTATTTTTGCTTGATAATACTCATCTGACTCTGTCATCAGTGTGGGCGTATTTTTCCAGAAACAATCTACATGATTTTGCATAGAATATGCACTATCATCATGAGTGTTCTCAGAAAGTTCAAGTTGCTGGAGCATTTCATTTACAACATACGTAGCTATACGTTGACCAGCCTTACCATCTAAACCATATAAATACCGCTCTATTACTGAAATACGCTCATCACGCATAGGATCCAGACCTTCTGAAACCATCTCTATAAATAGCGAGATATCTTCTGATTTATCTGCTCTGTAATAATGATCAACCAAATCAGCATCATCATTTAAACCAAAACCATCTGGGTGATGCAAATATAAAATTGGTTTCTTAGTTGGTAAATACTCCAATAAAAATGAGCCAACATCCGTCATAATTGCACTTGATGCTGAAAATGACTCTATATAATCGGCACTCTCATCTAGCCATAAATTGCCTTTTTCATCACATAACTTCCTAAATTCTACTTCGTCATTTATGTTCCAAATATGCTGTTTAAGCATCTCTTTAAAAAATAATGGATGTGGCCTAATAATAAAGAATACATCTTGCCTAGCAACGGCTTGTTGCATAATGACTTGACTGTAAATTCTATAAGTTGACCAACTTGCAGGCATCCCCACTGAAAAATGAGGTGTCCATAACACAACTGGCCGTCCTGCAATTTTAACTTTAAGTTGCTCATTGATTTCATAAATATCAATATTGGCTTGCCCATCAAATTTTGGATGTCCCGTGACAACAACATGTGAGTCACCTACATCACAGTATTTTGCGTACATCGCTTTATTACGGGAGGATCTTACAAAGATACGCCAAGCTAACTGTTGCAAGTCTGCATTGAACTGGTATTGATTATTCTCAAGTCCCCCACCCATTTCAATTCCATAAGGAACATATGCAACCTTTATACCTAAAGTTGCTAATTGAGTACTATGAAGCGCTGGAACGCGCGTTGAATCATATGGGTTTTGCAAGAATACGACATGAGGTTGAAACTCACTCAATACCAAATCAACATTTGTTTCTGCATCAATATTTTCGTTACGGCACAATATATCAAGTTGCGCCATATTATCATCACTAGCAGACGCATGAATAAAGGCTGATTTAATCAGCTTAACCTCAACACCATCAATCGCCTTAAGTGATTGGAATACCGAACGCAATGATGACCAAATAGGTGCATACTGCAACACAAACAATATTCGCACTCTGTTTGATATAACTTTGCTATGGATTTTCTGATTATTTAAAGTCACTTCTGCCGTGCTAGCTACACCAAATAATTTAAGCGCATCTGCTAACGCGTCGTAATCAATTTCAAAATCTGCATGGTTAATATCATTCCAGTTGCCAGTATCAACGACCTTACCCAAAACATAAGCAAGCTGATGTCCAACGGCAAAAGCAATATTACTAAAATACCAATAATTGACGACCTTAGCATCATTCATCAATACGATAACTTTTGCACCTTCTGGTGCCCACATCATATTTAATAAGGCTGCACCTGACGCGGCAACAATATATTTTGCTTTACTAAAAACTCTAACTTGTTCTGTAAAACTTAACGTACTAGGATCAATACTTACAAAGCCCTCTGACTCTAACTTTTGCTGTATTGCAGCCTCATTCACGACGGAGCGTGCGTGATATCGCCTGCCAGTAAATCTTTTTATAAAAATTTTATCTGGCGCGTCCTCACAATCACTCGGTGCCAATAACTCAAGAAAATAGTTTCTAGTTGCTTTTAAAGCATCTGAGTGAAAAACAGCGTGCTGAGGACCAGCCATTTTATCTAATGCATTTGGTCCAGTAGCATTAGGTCGTTGATATACAACATTAGCTACGGGGCTAACCCACAAGGCCTCTGGGAAGGAGTTAAGCGATAAACTTTCAATTTTAATGAGTTGCTCATCCCTGACCCCAAGCAGATAAATTGCTTCCAACATACTAGGATAAGCCCTAGCATCTACCGCTATTTTATATCCAGAAAAGTCAACACCACTTCTTTTTAGCAACACCAGTTGCGGTAAAAACTCCGTCATCCAATGCGCATAGTTATATGATCCATTACCAATCAAACCAATTACTTTACAATCATATGATTGACGCGATTTCAAGCTTCCATAACCAATTAAATTTTGGTCTGGTTTAATTAAACAAACCCCCTCAGCTTGTTCCCAAAGCTCCCAAATATCTGGAGAGAAGTATTGATGACAGATACTCTTATTTTGGATAATAGGAAAAGCTGCGCCTCCTATAATTTTATAATCGGTCACTTCTGTAAGATATACCGCAGGATGCTTTAAGATATAGCTACTTTTAACTGCCGTATTAGCAGATAACTCGCCAAATATAGGAATCGCTGGAGTCGTATATGTCACTTCATCAAGAAGTTTAATGCCTTCAAACTTGAGAACAGTATCATTCACTGTACCTAGTTCGAATACCTCTACATTTTTACCATCATTCATTATTCGTTAATTTTCTAATAGGCTTAGCTGGGTTCCCAGCCACAACAACATGATCAGCAACATCTTTCGTCACTACTGAACCAGCACCTACAATTGCACCGATACCAATTCTAAGGCCTGGCAGTAGCACTGCCCCTCCTCCGATAGATGCACCTTTGCAAACAATTGTCTTTTCTAATTTAAATGCGGTGTTTTTCGACTTTGGGTATCGATCATTAGTGAAAGTGACATTGGGACCAATGCACGCATCATCTTCTATCGTGATGCCATCCCATAGATAGTTTCCGCATTTAATCGTGACATTATCACCAATAACTACATCGTTCTCTATAAAACAATGTGCATTAATGTTGCAGTACTTGCCTACCTTGGCGTTAGCTAATATGACTGTGAATTGCCATACTTGTGAACCCTCTCCGATATGTTCAGATTGGCAGTCGGCGAGCGGATGAATATTTTTAGACATTTAAAACCCTAATCACTACAACAGATTGTTACTGGCATCAATCAACTTAGTCTGATACTTAAAGCGCATCACAAAGCTGTGTTAGTTTCTGTTTAAAAGCATCACTTGAACAGTTTGATAAATAGAACTGTCTAGATTGCCGAGAAAACTCCTCATGATTTGCCATCATGGTCTTTAAACCAGATGTAAGCTCAGCAATATTTGTCCAATTTAAGCCAATCTGCGCCTCTGCGCCAACATATAAATATCGTGGCGCATCTGCTGGCACATAAGCCAACAAGGGATAGGCTGCACCTGATGCCTCTAAGTTAGACTTTCCACCAGGGGTTGGTGCAGAGCCCAAGAAAATATGCGCATCAATACTACATAAGCCATCCCACAGAGATGGCACATTACCCAAATACAGAAATAGCTCAGAATCTATCGCCGCTTGTTTTAAGTCATTTTGAATCGTTTGGATCTGCTCTACTGAGAGTTCACCAAAATGGTAATGCTTTCCACCACAAACTTTCAAAGATTCAATGACAATTCGACTTAAACTCACTTCACCCGTCATGGAAAACTTGCCAGAGGAGCCTGCAGTTACGGTAGAAAATTGTTGAATAGGATAAACAAAGTCTTTTGCACCTAAGTCATTTGATGACGTAGGTAGAAAAATAACTGGTTTGTTGAGGTCTTGAGCGCATAGTTTTGCTATTGACTCAAACAGATCCACATGATTAAAGTGAGCCACAGTACACCCCAATGCTGGATTATGGTCCGCATGGTGCACAAAATAATACTGGGTATCTAATGTTTTTTGACACGCAGCTATTGCGACGGCATCTTCATGGTGCGATAAAACAAATACGTTTTTTGCACAACTATTGATAAAAGCTGCCAATCTTTTAGCTTTATCTAAATAAGCTTCGTTAGGCAATATCAATACAGGACATTTAATGAATGACGATGAAACCTGTTCAAACAAACGATTCTTTGCAAACCTGTCATAAACATCGGTAATGATTAAAATTGGATTTTCTACCGACTCCAAAATCTCTTGAATGACTTTAGTGTGGCCACCGTAATTGTAAATTTCTGACGCAATCACGACATTTGCTAACTTACGATCCCGAGAAATAATATCAGTAATGTCCAGATCGATATTTTCTAATACTTGATCAAAATATGGCGTAAATACTTTAGTGCCAACAAATTCTTTTTGAAGCTTGATTGCACTGATTGACTTATAAATCAGCGCTAAAATCTCATTTTGTTGATGAGCATTGCTCAAGGCATTAATCGTTGTTTCAAATGCTGATAAATCCAAGTGTGGAGAAATCGTACTTTTTAACTGTGCATGCTGTTCATTTAAATAAATCTCATTGAGATTAGTACTTAACATTTCTGTCAGACATTGTGTGATTACCTCGTTTGAACACAATGGATTGATTACTATTGGCTGTTCTTTAAATTCGACTTTCGGAGAT
>Ga0208630_100276_pt1 | contig 12424 bp, 7 predicted proteins | sample LakWasMet32_HOW6_2_FD_183874 | JGI IMG/M metagenome (GOLD analysis project Ga0208630, IMG submission 183874) | Freshwater sediment methanotrophic microbial communities from Lake Washington under simulated oxygen tension - Sediment Metagenome... | ecosystem: Environmental > Aquatic > Freshwater >... | reverse complement strand
TGCCAGTTCTTGAGCCATGTCATTAAAATGACTGGCGAGATAGGCGAACTCGTCTCGGGTATCCAGTGAGATACGATGATCCAAATTGCCGGAAGCAATCTCGTCGGTACCCTGCATTAACACATCGATTGGTTTTCTGACGCCGCGCAACAATAATATGCCTGAGGTGATGCTAAACACGGCTGCAGCCAGGGATGCCAAAATGGCGATCCAACGAGATTGGGCAACCAACTCTTCAAGTTCTTGCTTGGCTTTGCTTGCTTTGTCTCGTTCAGCGTTAATGGCCGTATCAATCAGCGGCTGAAATTTACCGTCAATTTCTTCTTCAGAGAATGTCGACAGCGCTTGCACCGCCAGTTCCAGCTTACCTTCTTGACGCAACTTTTCGACTTCGTCGAACCGATATTCGCTGGCATCTAAAAATGCAGTGAAATGAGCAACTCTTTCCAGCTCGGCGGCTTTGTCAGGGTCGACTTCAGATTCTGGATTTGCAGATTTTACCGCGTTATCGCGCAGTGCCTGCATCGCTTCGTAAAGGCGTTGTTTGGATGATTCAACGCCGGTTTCTGCCGTTGGGCTGTTGGTTATCAGTCTATCCATCCGTTGTTTGAAGTGTCGATAAGCTTCTTGGGATAAGCGTTCGTAATGATCAAAAGACTCATACGCCGCTTGGCTACGCTGAAAATACTTATCAACCTGATTGGATCCCCAGTACAGGGCAATGCCTAATACCAAGACAAACCCGAACGAAACAACAATAACAACGGCTAATCGGAAACGAAACATGCAGGTTATTTGGCGTCGCCGCTTTCATCCAGCTGTTTTTCCATGGCCCTGATTGCCTCCAGCTTTTCTCGCAGCAGGCGGTTTTCATCCTTCTTTGATCCGGAAACAGGCGGTTCTTTCGATTCGAGTACGCTTTGCACTGTTTTTTGCTTGCGCTCGAAGGAGCCGAGCTTTCTTGATTGATTATTTAGACGTTTTAAAGCCTCCGTGTGAATGGATACTAATTTTTGTATCCGCTCATCGGTGATATGGATAGCGCGGACGCTGTCGAGAATCTTATTAATATCGCCACAAGAATCGGAATGTAATCGGCCCAGCAACAGATGCAATTGCACGCCTGGTCCGCCATTTTTGCTTTTGATTAATGTGTGACAGACTTCAGTCCGCGAAGTCGGAGAAATTTGCGCCATGTTGGCGCCGAAACCAAGCAGCTCATCAAAGTCTGAGGTCACATACGAATCGTTGTAAGAGCCTGCGCCTTGATTCCAATCATAATCGTAATGAGCGCAACCCGTTAACAGTAAAAGGGTCAACGCCAAGCTGATTTTTTGCATAAAGTGTAATAACGGGTTAGAGAAAATGGGGTAAATGTTTCAGGCTAGATCGAGAGCGGCAGTTGCACTCGCAGGCGGGCGCCATTTTGATCTTGTCTGGCGTCAATAATATCGACGTTACCCTGATGGTTGGCAACATATTCTCTGACAATAGCCAATCCTAAGCCAGGGCCATCGCCATTATCGCCGGATTGGGCATCTTTGCCACGGTAAAAGGGCTCAAACACATGCGCACGTTCATCAGGAGCGATGCCGGGGCCTTCGTCTTCAACTTCCAATTCCATTTGTGTGCCTGAACTGCGCAACATGATGCGGATTTCGCCATTTGCGGGTGAATATTTCACCGCATTCGACAGCAACTGTTCGATGATGTTTCGCAACTGCTCATGGACACCGGAAATTTCCACCGGTCTGAGCAGCTTTTTCAGGGTAATCGATTTGGCTTGCAGTTGTGATTGAAACTCCTCAATGACAGACTCAAGCAAGGCTTGCATATTGACGGTTTCCTTGCGTTTCATTGCCGGTTTCGAGTTGATTTGACTGTAGCGAACCAATTCCTCGGACACTGTTTTCAGCTTTTCAACATTGGCGCTTAATAGTCGTGCGATGTCTTGTTGCGCATTATTCGGTGCTTCGCCCGTTTCATTAACAAGCAGCTTCGCACCTTCACGAATATTGGCCAGCGGCGCTTCGATTTCCAGCGCGACATTATGCATAAACTGCTGCTTAGATATTTCCAGCTCCATTAAGTGCGTGCGCAGCCATTCCAGGCGATCGCCCAGATAACGAAGGTCGGCTGGGCCGGTAACTACGACAGGTTCTTCGAGTTCACCCGAACCCAAACGGCGAATCGAAGTATCCAATTGCCGTAACGATCGAGACAGCACGGCCAGCAAAATGACAATAAAAATAAATGAAATAACCAGCAGCACCGCGCCTTTAACGAGTAGGCCTTGTTCCAGGGCTTCCGATTCCTGGCGTAATTCATTGAATTCATGATCGACATGGTTTTCAAATTCGCGCGCAAGTGCAGCAGACGATTCGCGTAAGCCTTGAAAGGCTTCATCGACGGGCAATTTAAGACTGTTCTCACTCGCCGAGCTAATGATTTGTTGATAGATCAGATTTTCTTTTTCCGATAACTCGTTAACCAGCAGCGCGATTTTGTTATCGACATGCAGTTTAAGTAACTCGCTTAAGGCTTGCTTGAATGAAGCCCGAGTCGTTTCATAGGATTGTTGTTCATAAGGCTGGCGCAGCGCAGGGTCGGACAGCAGCACGAATAATCTTGCCTTGCGCTCAATGTCGGAGGTTTTTTGCAATACCAACCGTATAGTTTTGGTTTGCTCAAAGACTTGCGAATTAATAGTCCTACCCAATGCAGACGTTTCGCGCATACCAAAAGCTGCGTACATGACCGCCAAAAACAGCGGAATAACGGCAATTACAAAGCCCAAAACGATCAGGGATTTTAACGATAAAAAATTTTGCAGCTTCATCTTACTAAATAGGGATGCAAGCCAGCTATCTGATAAATCGGTTTTTTTGAAAAGTTTTTGAATAGTCTGGGTAATAAACTCTTTCATTGATGTCCGTGGTTGAGCGTCAAAAATAATCTGTTCTTCAATAAACAATGGCGGTGTCGTGCTGCTTGGAAATCTTTTCCCGACAGCGAAAAACCTAAACGCAGATCTAATATATCCGGTTTGCCGCTGGCTAGCCTGATTGAGCAGTCGCTATGATACACACTTTGTTTTGTATCGCTTAGCCTGTCTCGAGCGTATTTGCTTATCCCCTCACCCTATTTTTCTTAAGTTATGAAGCCATTGTTGCCCCTGTTTTTTTTCGCCGTGCAGTTGGTGCAGGCCGCTGACTTATCGGGATTGCCGATTAAAAGTACTGTTGAAAATCCCGCGTTACTGCTTGAACTAGGCAGTGTGCCGCCGTCGACTGGTATTGATAATAAATCTATGCGAGTAGTTAGCGGGGAAGTTTCCGCGCATGAGGGCGATGCTTCGATTCAGACCGACAAGGATGAAATCAGCTCGTTGCATCCCGGCTTCGGCAGTTGGAAAGTTAATTTCCGCTTCAATCTTAAATCAGGCCTTCCGACCAAATCCTACACTTTTTGGGCGCGCTGGCGGCAGGGCGGCGACCCTAATGTCTGCGTGCAGACTTTCGAAGTCTGGGCCGGGCCTGATTCATCCAGGCTAGAGCTGCGTAGCACCTTAGCCATGAAACCCAAGGGGTGGGAATATGCCTGGATAGCTGCCGAAGTGCCGGTCAATCTTAAGGCCGACGATGCCGTCATCGAGGTGCGCGATAGCGGCGCGGGACATGATGCCAAGGTTTTTGACGCTTTTATGCTGGCGCCGCCATTGGCCGCGCTGCCTGCAACCGGGTCGGCAGACAAACCGCTGGTGCTGTTGGATTTGGGCAAGGCACCGGCTTTTGCCACCGTCGAAAAAGATAACAGCCTGCAAGTTCAATTAGGCACTGCTTCTGCTGGGATGGGTGCAGAGTCTGTGTTGACTGAAAAAGATGAAGTACAGATTTTTCATCAGGGCTTCGGCAGTTGGGACGCCAATTTTCGTTTTGAACTGATTCCGGCGATTGTGCCCGGACAGTACCGTGTGTTTACCCGCTACAAAAGCGGCGGCGAGGTTTCTCAGGTTACGCAACACTTCACCGTCAAGGCCGGGGCAAAGCCGGAACAGCTGGCGACACGCGGAGTTTTTGCGTTAACTAATACGTCACCTTGGGAATATCAATGGCTGCAATCGCCAACTACCGTCACCGTGTTGCCGGGCGATCGCTGGCTGGAAATCAACAACGCCGGCAAGGCTGATGGCGCCAAAGTCTTTGACGCATTTTTGCTTAAACTGGAAACCCCGCTGGGTGACTGGATGAACGCCGAACAGGCCCAGGCGCGGAATCGTTTCTTGTCATTGACCAAGGCCGTGCCAAATGCCCAGCAGCGTCTGCTTGTGCTTGACGGCAAAGGCGACAAGGATGAAATCCTGTTTCGCGGACTGGCTACCGATGCAGCTCGACCAAATTACGACAAGCTGCCGGTATCCTATCTGATCGGACCGGATGCTGAAGCTTTGGCGCGCAACTTGAATCTCCCGGCATTGCCTGCCGCAGTGATAACCGACGATCATTACGGCATGCTCGGCGTCTTGACCACGTCTAAAAGCGAAGCGGATGTCGCCAAATTTCTGACCGACCCCGGCAAATTCGGCACGATGCCCACGCCGTCAGTCGTCCAAGGTGATGCCGCAAAACCGCTAAAGGCGGGTATGCCGGAAGCATGGCTGGTCGGCGGCTTGCAAGACGGCTTAGCGGGTGTTTCGATACTCGGGCTCGATACCGAAACCGTGTTGCGGCCTAATCCCAACCAGCCCTACCTCAGTCTGCAAATGATGGGCGGGGAAATGCGCAGCTGGCAGATCGCACCGACCCAAGCCAATGGCGTCGCAGTTATCGAGCCCAGCACCCAACACAGCTACGGCTGGTCGCGCGGCAGCGGTTACGCTCAGCTTTATTTGCATGTCGACCAACCCACTCAGGCGCTGCTGCATCTGCAACAATCCGGCATCAAAACCTCTGGATGGCTGGATGGGCAGCCATTCAATTTGACTGACGATCAAAATCCACCGGCCGGATTCAGCACTGCTGGCGAGAAAATAAAGACCTTACTTCACGGCTTGACCACCGAAGGCCTGGTGGTAACCGCGTTGTCGAATCAAACTGAAGCGCCGCAAGTTGCCGCACTTAATCTAAGCCCAGGCTGGCATAGCCTACTGGTCAAACTGGTGATGCAGCACGATCAAGGTCAGCGCTTTCAATTTGCAGGGTTGTTTACCGATCCGGCAGGCCATCCGCTGGAATCGATTAAAACCCAATTGACCGATCCAAGCGCCGATCTCGCGCTTAACAGCATCGCCGCCAAATTGCGGCCGGTGGTTTTTGTCGATGCCTCGGCCAATCTGCCGCATCCAGGGGATGCGCTCAAGCTAAAAGTCGACATGCGCTGGCATCCAATTTTGGAAGAAACCAGCTTGCCTGGGCCGCTGCCACGCTTTCAAGCAAAACTACGTTTACGTCTGGTCGACTACAGCGGCAACGGGGTTGCGATGAAGGAAATATCCGGTTTGTTCCCCGGTCAAGTTGAAGCTGATTTCGGCAAAATCGCCGATTCCGGCTATTACGCGGTTTATCCGTCCTTGTACACCCCTGACGGCAAGCTGATTATGCACTACCCCGCCGACGGCTTCTCGATAGTGCGCGGAGCCGCTGAGCAAAAGCAGCGACTGGATAAGAAAAAACTTTGGAACAACGACTATTACGCCATGGCCGATGGCGACAAGAGTTTTCAGCAAGCAGGCGGCTATTTCGACTGGCTGGAGCGGATGGGGATTTACAAAACTGTTGGCAGCTATCCAGGTTTCGATCCGCAGTATCAACCACAGTGGCAGCAAGCAAAGCAACGCGGCTTGGTCTTCTTTGCCGACTCTTCCGGCGATAGTTTCTGGCTCAACGACAATATCGCCGACGGCCAAAAATTCATCAGCACGGCTGTAGAATTTACCAGTTTCTTCAAAGCCACCAACGAAATCGACATCCGCCACGAGCCGGAATGGCAAAAGCTCCGCGACCCCGCGCATTGGGTCGAGCGAACCAAGTGGGAATATGAACAGGCGCATAAAGCCCGCAGCGACGCCCATTACCTCGGGGGTAGTCTGGTGCGACCGGGTGAGGGAGACTGGTTCAAACAGGTTTTGCAGTTGGGCTTGGATAAATATCAAGATGCCTGGGACGTTCACGCCTATCCACAACAATCGCCACGCTTCGGAGGGCCGATCGGCAATGGCTCGAATGAGGACGAGCGCGGCGTGCTGGCCGCTTACGCCAGTCTGGGCAGAAAAAACACTTTGCCGTTCTGGCTGGGCGAAACCGGCGCCAAAGCCATGCACGGCCTGACCGGGCGCCGCTGGCAGGCCGAGCAAGTCGCGAAAATTATTGCCTGGGTCAACAGCCGCAGCGACTACCTGGGACTGGCTTTTTGCATAGGCCACGAATACGACCTGGCCTATGGCAGGATTTGGGATTACTCAATGGGCCACAAACCCGGCGAGGCAGCCATGTATACAGCCAGCGCCTTAATCGACGGCTTGCCATATCAAGCTTTCGATACCAAAGACGTCAATATCCAGGCGGCTTACTTCGGCGACACTTTCATGATCTGGCGGGCCGATGAGACGAATAGCAATTGGCAGCTTAAGCTTGATCCGGGTAAAGCTTGGCTGTTGGTGGATGTGGTGGGGCACAGACAGGAGCTGCAGGTCGACGCTTCGGGATTTGCTAACATTCCAATCTCAGCCGGCCCGGTTTATGTGTTGCCGAAAGCTGATTATGAGCGCCTTATCAGACAGTAAAATAGTAACTATTCGAAGCTGTAGGAGCTGGCCTTGCCTGCGAACGATTGTTGAGAAGCCTCGTATTACGTAGGTCGGGCAACAGCTGTATCGTTGCCCGACATTTCAGTGCAAGATGTTAGAATGTAATTAGAAAACGCGAAAACCGCTCCAAATTTGTAACATTGAAATGTCGGGCATAAACAGCATGCCCGACCTACCTCGCTACAGGGCTTAAAGATGTCATATGAAACTAAATCAAGAATATTTAAAAATCTTAATTATAAATATTGAAAATACGCTAACGCCTAGGCCAACATTAGGTGAAATTCTAAAGTCCATGGAACTTGAAGATATTAACGATGATTTTCTTCTTCACTACGAAATTCTAAGAGACTATGGATTTATCGAGGGTATTGGGAACTCATACAATATTGGACTTGTTCAAACTAATGATGGTGTTTGTTGGTGTGATGAAAATATTAGGCTAACAGCAAAAGGGCATGAATTTGCATCGGCGTTAAATCAACCTGAAGTGTGGTCAATACTGAAAGAAAAATTTAAAGAAAATTCAATTGATACAATTTTTTCAACAGCTAAAGACATTGCAAAAAAAATAGCTGCTAAAAAGTTAGAGAACTTGCTAGGTGAAATTTAACAGGTCACGTAGGTCGGGCATGCTGTTTATGCCCGACATTTCCGATGCTTCAATATATCACTGGATTGTGGTTTTTTATTTTCGAATAACATTACGTCGGGCAACGATAAAGCTGTTACCCGACCTACGCTAGATTTTTCCCGTCCAATATTAAAGGATTTCCGCTTTGCGTTACCGTCGCGCTCAAACGCCTGGAGGCTCTTACTTTTTTACTGTGGTGACTTATCGGCGACGCAAATTTCTTTGTGAACCGGATAATGTTGAGCTCTTACGGACGGCGTTCCGAACCGTAAAATTAGCACATCCTTTTACTATCGACGCTTTTGTTCTGCTGCCGGAACATCTGCACTGCATATTGACTTTGCCGCAAGGCGATAAGGATTATCCAATGCGGTGGAATGCTATCAAAAACTATTTCACCCGCCGTTGCTCGGATCTCTATAAGTCTGCCCCGACGCCTTCCCAAAAACGCAAACGGGCGCAAACCGTTTGGCAACCGCGCTATTGGGAACACCAAATTCGCGATGATCAGGACTTTGAAAAACATTGCGATTACATTCATTGGAATCCTGTTAAGCATGGACTTGTGACTCATCCCAGCCATTGGCCATATTCGAGTTTTCAGCGCTTCGTTAATCTTGGGATTTATCCCCCAGATTGGACCGGGTCTTCTGGGGGCATTGAGGATGATGGTTATGGAGAATAACCACAGAAACTAACGTAATTAAAGCTACCTCCGCGTACCCCTCATCCAATCCTAACCCCATCTTCATCAAATCTTAATCAAACCTCTAGGTTTGCTCTCATCTTGCTTCTGTAATCTCTACGCCATCGTCGCGACATCTGCATTTTGCAGGTCGCAAACTTTGGGGGTGACGGTTTTGCCGCTCATCATTGAACACAACAGAACAGGGGTTTAGCGAATATGCCACTCGGGTTTGGAAACATTTTCAACGGGCTCTTTAAGCAATACGGCCACACGGTGATTTTATTGCTGCGGTTTATCGACATCACTATGTTGCTGGGCGCCGCATGGGTCACTCATTATTACTGGCTGCGAGAGTTTGTTATCGATCAGGATTATCGGATCGTGATTGCGCTGGGCATTCTGGCGGCCATTATCTTTTTCGAAATCGGCCAGGTCTATCGCCCATGGCGTAGCGATGCGATGCGCGGCGAAATTCCACGTATCGTCAGGGCATGGGTATCGGCCATTGTGTCGGTTATCTCTATCGTTGCACTGGTGCGGTTGCACTTTTGGTTTGGTTCCAGTTACCGCTGGATCATCACTTGGTGGGGGCTTGGCTTGTTGTTTGTGCTGACTGCACGCTTCCTGCTGTCCCAATTACTGCAATTATTGCGGGCTCGCGGTTGGTCTCAGGGCCGTATCATCCTGGTTGGTTTAAACCAGATGGCGGTGGCGGTGAGCAGGCAGTTGAACGAGTCAAACTGGGCAGGTTTGCACGTGATCGGTTATGTCGATGACCGTGCCGAAGGTCGCAAAGCGGTGGCTGATTCGACTTTGCCGCGACTCGGCAGTTTGCAGGATCTTACCGACATCGTCACTAAAGAAGCTATTGATGAAGTCTGGATTGCGTTTCCCGGTGAATCACTGGCCGAACGTGCGCAGTACCAATTGCGGCATTTGCCGGTCAGCATCCGTTTGGTGATCGATTGCTTCGCGTTCAAACAAAGTAAATTCCTCAGCTTAAATACAGTAGCGGGTATTCCGACGTTAGATTTTTCGGTGTCGCCGTTGCATGGCATTAATCGTTATATCAAAGAGATTGAAGATAGATTTTTCGCGTTCATTATCTTGGCGTTGATCAGTCCGTTGCTGTTGTTCCTGGCTATCGGCGTTAAGTTCAGTTCGCCCGGCCCGGTGTTTTACCGGCAGGAGCGGGTGGGCTGGAACAATCGTTCTTTCACGATTTTAAAATTCCGCTCGATGCCGGTAGATGCTGAAGCAAAAACCGGCGCGGTATGGGCTAAGCCCGGCGAGCAGCGCGCGACTCGCTTTGGTGCCTTTTTACGCCGGACCAGCCTGGACGAATTACCACAACTGATTAATGTGCTCAGAGGCGATATGTCGTTGGTCGGGCCACGTCCGGAACGCCCTGATTTTGTCGAAGTCTTTAAAGAGCAAGTGCCTAACTACATGAAAAAACACATGGTCAAAGCAGGCATCACCGGTTGGGCGCAAGTTAACGGCTGGCGCGGCGACACCGACTTAAACCGTCGTATCGAACACGATTTGTATTACATCCAGCATTGGTCGATTTGGTTTGATTTAGAAATCGCCTTTCGCACGGTGCTGACCGGTTTTATCAATAAAAACGCTTACTAAGGAAAAATCTGCCATGTTTAAATTGTTTCCCATCATGTTTGTTTCTGTGTTGTCGGGCTGTGCGTTGGCACCGGGCATGGATATGAACACCGATAACGGCTTGTCTGAAATCGAATTCCCGACCATGAAAGACGGACATTTGGTTAAAGAGAAAGCTCGCATTGTGCCGATTACTGCCGACCTGATTATTGAAAGAGAAGCAGCCCGTCATCAGGCGGTTAACAATCTGCCGCCGGTCGATCCCATCAAAGCCACCTACCGGATTGGCCCGCAGGATCGTTTGCAAATCACTGTCTGGGAGCATCCGGAACTGAACGATCCCGGCAGTGAAAAAATCATGCCTGAGCTGGCCGGTAAAGTGGTTGATGAGAATGGCGACCTGTATTACCCGTATGTCGGCAGCATGCACGTGGCCGGCAAGACCGTCACTGAAGTGCGTGAAGATTTAACGCGCGAGCTCTCTAAGTATTTTAAAAAGGTCAAACTTGATGTTCGGGTGTTGTCGTTCCAGGCGCATCGAGTGGCAGTGGTTGGCGAAGTGACAACGCCTGGCGTACAAACCATGAACGAAACACCGTTGACAGTTGCTGAAGCCATCACCCGCGCTGGCGGCGCAACTAAAGACTCTGACTTAAATAACGTCGCACTGGCTCGTGACGGCAAGCTTTATAAGTTGGATGTGCAGTCGTTATATGAAAAAGGCCAGACGCCTCATAACCTGTTGTTGAAAGAGGGCGACGTGCTGAATATCGGCGATCAAAAAGACAATAAGGTTTTTGTGATGGGTGAAGTTAATCGCCAGCAGGCCATCCAAATCAACAAGGGGCGGATGAGTCTGTCGCAAGCGCTGGCCGAGGCTTCCGGGGTTGACTTCAATACTTCTCGTCCCGGCGATATTTACGTACTTCGTGCAGGCGACATGAAACCGGAGATTTTCCAACTGAATGGCGAATCACCCGACGCGATGATTTTGGCTGATCAATTTCCCTTGCAGGCACACGACACCTTGTTCGTGGGTACGGCTGGCGTGACGCAATGGTCGCGAGTGCTGAACCAGATCTTACCGGGCTCATTTACCGCCATCATGTCGCAAGCCGCGATGATGGGAATGTAAGACCATCTTTAACATGATGGCTGTATAGATGCAGGTGCGGCCATTTAAGTTAAGTCGTTCGTGGTGAGCTTTGTCGAACCATGAATGACTTAACGATAGATTTCGGATATTTCCATTCATCCTTCGACAAGCTCAGGACGAACGGAAAAATCATTTAGAACTTTCCAAACTATTGGGATCTGGACATGTATTCACAAAATGAAGCGACACCATTGCCGCCGATTAATCCATCCAGGATTGAAGAACAAGGCGTCAGTATTCGCGACTATCTCGACCTGCTGTTCGAAGGCAGAAAAACTATTTTTATCGCGCTGATTTCGGTGCTGTTTATCACATCGATTTACTTAGTGTTGGCACCGCGCACCTACAAGGCGGATGCGTTGCTCAGGATCGACAAAAACAAAGCGCTGTTATCAGCCACACTGCGTAGCGATGCCAATCAAGCGCCTGCTGAAGCAGACAGCCCAAGGGCGCAACGCGAAGTGGAAATCCTGCGCTCTCGTTCCGTGCTCGGAAAAGTGGTAGAAGATCTGAACTTGATGGTGGAAGCTTCGCCAAGCTACTTTCCGGTTATCGGCGAAACGCTGGCGCGCAGGCATGACGTGCATGATGGCGTTGCCGATGCCTGGTGGGGATTCAGCAGTTGGGCATGGGGTGGCGAAAAGATAAAAGTTGCCAACTTTACTGTGCCGGATCGTTATCTGGATCAAGAATTTACCCTGGAAGCCTTAGATTCCAGTCGTTTCCGCTTGCTTGGCCCTAAAGGCCAAGAGCTGGCTGAAGGCCGGATTGGTGAGTCGGTCACTGCCGACATCGGCGAGTCTATCCCGGTTGCTATAAAGCTTGATGCCTTCGAGGCACATCCGGGCACGCATTTTGAAGTTGTCCGCAAAACATCGTTGGCTGCTATCGAAACTTTGCAAAAAGCGTTTGCCGTTAAGGAAGTATCCAAAGATACCGATATTTTGAGTGTTGAACTTAAAGGTAGCGATCCTGAGCAACTGGCCAAATCGGTGAATAACATCGCCAATATTTATGTCAACGCGACGGTAAATTGGGAATCAGCCGAAGCCGGGCAAAAGCTGGCGTTTTTAGAAAGCCAATTACCCGTTGTTAAGGAACGTCTGGAAAAGGCAGAACAAGGCTTGAGCGCGTTCCGCCAGCAACATGGCGCAGTCGACATCTCTGCCGAAGCTGAAATCCTGCTGAAACAGGCTGCCGAAATGGAGACCATGGGCATTCAGCTGAAACAAAAGTACGACGAGCAAAGCCAGCGCTTAGAGTCTGCGCATCCCGACATGGTTGCCACCAACACGCAAATCAAGCGTATCAATGGCAAATTGGGGGCGCTAGAAAAACGCATTAAAGATCTACCGCGCACGCAACAAAGCGTGGTCAGCCTGTCGCGTGATGTGCAAGTGAATACTGAGCTTTATACTTCGCTATTGAATAGCGCTCAGGAACAACGCATCGCCGCGGCTGGCTCACTCGGCAACTCGCGCATCGTCGATTTTGCAGTCACTCCGGAAAAACCGTATTGGCCAA
>Ga0208630_100271_pt1 | contig 12602 bp, 13 predicted proteins | sample LakWasMet32_HOW6_2_FD_183874 | JGI IMG/M metagenome (GOLD analysis project Ga0208630, IMG submission 183874) | Freshwater sediment methanotrophic microbial communities from Lake Washington under simulated oxygen tension - Sediment Metagenome... | ecosystem: Environmental > Aquatic > Freshwater >... | reverse complement strand
CCGGTGGCGTGTTAAAATCAGGCAGAATTTTATATAAACGAGTGACAGCAAATGTTTTTTGCCAAAGATTTTATTGAGACCGCCGAAGGGTTGATTTTTGCCGTAGTCGGGCAGAGTATGGAACAAGATAAGGTGCTGTGTTTCTTGCGTTATGTGCCGCATCAGCAAGGTTGGCGTAAGGTGGATACGGATGTCGCCAACGATTTTCTTAAGCAATATCATCCCCATTATTTGCATTATTCACCCATCCTGGATGCCAGCTTACATGCAGTGGCCCAGCCAAAAATTATTAAGCATCATCGCCCCAAACACCGCTTACAGCAGTTGTTAAACGAAAATAATCATGATGCCGTTGAGCAAGACTTGCTCAGCCTGACCAGATTGTTTCAGCAGCATGGTCTGGATTTAGCCAATATCGGCATTACCGGATCATTGCTGATTGGCGTACAGCAGTATGGCTCGGATATTGATGTGGTGTGTTATGGACGCGAGGTTTTTCATCATTGCCGGGCAGTGACGGCTAAGTTGATTACGTTGGGGCAACTGCAATACTTAACCGAGCAAGATTGGCAACAATCCTACCTGCGTCGTGATTGCGATTTAAGTTTTGCCGAATACGTCTGGCATGAGCAGCGTAAAGCCAATAAAGCCATTATCAACGGCAGAAAATTCGATTTGAATTTTATTGACGACTGCATGGATGCAGGAGGTAGAGCAACGCAGGGAGCGGTTGCCGATGACCGGGCAGTTGGTGACCCTGATGATTATCAAAAAATCGGGCCGATCAACTTGCAATGTCAGGTGATTGACGACACTTACGGTTTTGATTATCCGGCTGAATTGAAAATCGATCATGAGCACATTGATTCAATAATCAGCTTTACCGCTACTTACACAGGCCAGGCGCTGCGCGGTGAAACGGTGCAAGTGTCCGGCATGTTGGAGCAGTCATCGCAAGGTCGCAAACGTATTATCGTCGGCTCCAGCCGGGAAGCGCGGGGCGAATTTATTAAGGTCGTACAGTGATTAAATTAACGGACTTTGCAGCCGTCATTTTTGATATGGATGGTTTGGTGCTGGATACCGAGAGCACTTACAGCAAGGCTTGGCAACAAGCGGCACAGCTGATCGGGCTTGAGCTGGATGAGGCATTTTGGCAGTCATTATCTGGCTTGCACTATGTTGATGTTGAAGGGAGTTTACTTGCTAAATGCGGTGCCGATTTTGATCTGGATAGCTTTAACCGGCTAAGCGCGAGCAGCTGGCGTGACTATGTGGCAAGCAACGGCATTGCGGTTAAAGCCGGATTTGCCGAATTGTTAACACTCATCCAACAACAATCGCTACCCTTTGCAATGGCTACCAATAGTCCGGCGATTAATGCCTTGGAATGCCTTGAATTAGCGGGTATCGAAGAGGTGTTTTCTATAATAGTGACTCGCGACGATGTGCTGCGCGGCAAACCTGCACCGGATATTTTCTTAGCGACGGCCGACTGCTTACATGTGGATATTAAACGTTGTCTGGTGCTTGAAGATTCGCCCTCTGGCGTTGCCGCTGCAGTAAGTTCCGGGGCATTTTCTGTTTATATTCCTTCAGTGTTGCCGATTGACCTGCAGGCGGCAGCACAGTGCGATTTGCTTATCAATGATTTAGCTGAGTTAGCCTGCATGGTTAGCCGCAGCTAGGCGGTTGATGTATACTTCCGGCTCTTTCCGCGTCACCACACACACTACCTTGATAGTCGAATATTCTAAAGTTTCCGTCACCGCCCCGGCTAGATTGCACATGGGCTTTATCGATTTAAGCGGCTCCTTGGGCCGACATTTCGGCAGTATTGGCGTTGCCCTCAATGAAATCAATACCCGGCTTACCATGACTGCGGCCGAACAACGCTGCATTATCGGGCCGTCAGCACAACGAGCAGAAAAATGCCTGACCTTGTTGTGCGATGCACTAAATGTCTCTGACCAACTACATATTGATATTGAAACCGCCATTCCTGAGCACGTTGGTCTGGGCTCGGGAACGCAAATGTCATTAGCTATCGGCGCTGGCTTGAATGCTTATTACGGTTTGGACTTGCATATCAGGGATATTGCCGCACTTACTTATCGTGGGCGGCGCTCGGGCATTGGTATTGGCGTATTTGAACAAGGCGGGTTGGTGGTTGATGGCGGTCGTGGTGAGAATACCATCACCCCACCTGTGCTCTCGCGCCTGCCGGTACCGGATGATTGGCGATTTATCCTGGTTTTCGATGAGCGCGGCCAAGGGCTGCACGGTCAGCAAGAAATACAGGCCTTTGCGGCGCTGCCGCCTTTTTCTCAATTAGAGGCTGCACGTTTATGTTACCTGCTGTTGATGCGGGGCTTACCGGCATTGGCGGAGCATGATCTCAAGCAATTCGGCGATGTCATTAGCCAATTGCAAAAATCGGTGGGTGAGCATTTTGCTATCGCTCAGGGCGGTGTATTTGCCAGTCCTGAAGTCGCCGATGCCATGCGCTGGTTTGAACAACAGGGTGCGTTTGCTATCGGCCAAACCTCATGGGGACCGACTGGTTTTTGCGCGGTAGCCAATCAAGATTTGGCCGAAAGCTTGGTGGCGGAAGCTAAAGCAAAATTCTCGGACATTGATAAATTGAGCTTTGTGATTGCCAGTGTCAGAAATGACGGCGGCAGTGTTGTTGCTGCGTAAATCATAAAAATTACCCGTTCATATTCATCTCAAAATTGGAGCTATTACTATGAATTCACAAGAGCGCGATCAACTAAATCAACTACTTAAACAATTAAGCGAAGTTAAATTAGCCGCTAAGGATGAAGAAGCCCAAGCACTGATTAACGAAGCAGCCGCTCGTCAACCGGATGCTGCGTATTTATTGGTGCAGCGGACGATGTTGCTGGAACAGGCGCTCAATAGCGCTAAAGCCCGCATCGACGAATTACAGAACCAGCTGCAAAAGACTCAAACAGCCCAGAACAACAGTTTTCTCGCCAATGACCCTTGGGCGCAGGCGAGCAAAGCGGGACCGGTGCCCGGTGCTAACAACTATCAAATACCAAGAGAGGCGTCACCGGCACCGGCTGCTGCGCCTGCATTTGGTGGTGGATCAAGTAGTTTTCTGGGTAATGTCGCGACGACTGCCGCGGGTGTCGTCGCCGGGTCGTTTTTATTTCAAGGTATTGGCAGTTTGTTGGGCCATCATTCAGGCGGTTTTGGGCAACAAGGCTATGGCGATCATGCGCCCGAGCAAACTGTGATCAACAACTATTACGGAGACGATGCCAAGCAGCTAGCCGATAATAACCAACACGACAATGGTCAACATGACAATAATCAGCACAATGACCATGTCGCCAGCAATGACGATTACAACTTTCAAGACGATAGCGACACTTTTCAGGACGACAGCGACGATTCCGGCTGGGCTTAAGCAATGGTTAGCGATGCAGCAGATTTAACCTTGTCGCTGTCTCGCTAAGGCCCATTGCACATGTTCTTTGACGAGTTCAGAAGGGTGTTCAAGTTTGTCTGTTAATGCGTCAATGATGAGTGTTGACGTTGGTGCATTACCCAAGGCTACAGCGATATTTCTTAACCAACGTTCATAACCGATCCGCCGAATTGCCGAGCCTTCGGTTTTAGATAAAAATTCACTTTCAGTCCAGGCAAATAGATCAAGCAACTGTTGGCTATTGAGCCGATGCCGGGGGTGAAAATCGCCTTCGGCAGTCGGCTTGGCAAAGCGATTCCAGGGGCAGACCAGCTGGCAATCATCACAACCGTAAATGCGATTGCCGATTAGAGGTCGTAAGTCTTCCGGGATGCTGCCGTGCAGTTCAATGGTCAGATAAGACACGCAGCGCCGAGCATCGACTTGATACGGCGTAACAATGGCCTGAGTCGGGCAAATATTTAGGCAGGCCGAGCAACCACCGCAATGGTTGCTTGCTGGTTCATCGACCGGCAGCGGCAGGTCGGTATAAATTTCCCCCAAAAAAAACCACGAACCGGCTTTGCGGTTGATGACGTTGGAATGCTTGCCGATCCAGCCTAAGCCCGCTTTTTCAGCCAGCGCTTTTTCCAATACCGGCGCACTATCAACAAAGGCGCGATAACCGAATGGGCCGACGTCGGCTGCTATTTTTTCCGCCAGCTTTTGTAAGCGATTGCGCATCAGTTTGTGATAATCACGGCCCAGCGCATAACGGGAAATGTAGGCCTCAGCAGGCTCGGTTAAGGCTTGTTCCATAGCCGGCTTGCTGTCCGTTTGGTAATCCATGCGTACAGAAATTACCCTGACCGTGCCGGGATGCAATAGTGCAGGGCGGCTGCGCTTAAGGCCATGGCGCTGCATGTAGTCCATGTCGCCATGAAAATTGTTGTTCAACCAATCGTGCAGATGACCTTCTGCGTCCGACAAATCCGTATCGGTAATGCCCACTTGCTGAAAGCCCAGCTCCTGTCCCCATTGTTTGATTTGCAAGGCTAAGGCTTGCAGTGTTTGATTGTTGCGGGTGTCCATAGCGGGTGACAGGAATATAATGTTAGCTCGAGTAAATAAGCGATAACCATACCATGCAAAACCTACCGATAAAACTCTACAGAGCTGCGCAAGCCAGGGAGCTGGATCGCCTTGCCATTGAAGAATATGGCATTCCGGGCATTACGTTGATGAGCCGGGCGGGGAAGGCGTTATTTCAATCTCTGCAACAACACTGGCCGCAGGCGCGTTCAATAGCGGTTTTTTGCGGTGCCGGTAATAATGCTGGTGATGGTTATATCGTCGCGCGATTGGCTTTAATTGCCGGCTATAACGTTTGTGTTTATGAAGTGTCAGACCCTGAGCAACTTAAAGGCGATGCGCGTACCGCTTGGCAACAATATCTTGAGGTTGACGGTAGGGTGCTGTCTTTTAAAGCAGAGTTGGTAATTAATACTGAAGTTGTTGTCGATGCCCTGCTGGGTACAGGTTTGGATAGGGCGGTCTCCGGGCTTTATGCTGATGCTATTGCGGTTATTAATGCCAGTGCCGCTAAAGTAGTGGCAGTCGATATTCCTTCGGGTTTACATGCCGATACCGGTCATGTGTTGGGCGATGCTGTTGTTGCCGATGTGACAGTGACTTTTATCGCTCTTAAGCAAGGCTTGTTTACCGGCTTGGCGGCAGAGGTTTGCGGCGAGATTGAATATGCTTCATTGGCTGTGCCGGAGGCTGTGTTTAGCCAAGTGCCGACGTCTGCAAAGAGAGTTCTTTATCAGTCGATGTCGCCGCGTAAACGTTGTACGCACAAAGGTAATAACGGCCATGTGTTGATTATTGGTGGTGATAAGGGTTACTCAGGTGCGGCCAGATTGGCTGGGGAGGCGGCATTGCGTGTGGGTGCCGGGCTGGTCAGTGTGGCGACGCGCGCCGAACATGCAGAACTGATGAATTTGAACCGGCCTGAATTAATGTGTCAAGGCGTCGAAAATACCGAGCAGTTGTTGCCATTATTAGCAAAAGCCAGTGTCATTGTGCTTGGGCCCGGCTTAGGGCAGTCTGATTGGTCAAAAGAGCTATTTCGGGCGGTTATAGATTCAGCTAAGCCCATGGTGATTGACGCTGATGGCTTGAATCTATTGGCAGCTTCGCCATCATATAGTGACAATCGAGTGCTGACACCTCATCCCGGCGAAGCGGCGCGCTTGCTAAGCAGCTCGACAGCAGACATTCAACAAGGCCGCTATGCCGCAGTGACCGCAATTCAAGCCAAATATGGCGGTGTCGCCATTGTTAAAGGTGCCGGTACCGTGATTGCCTCTGAACATGAGCTGGCTGTTGCTAACACCGGCAATCCGGGCATGGGGTCGGGCGGTATGGGCGACGTGTTGGCTGGTGTGATTGGCGGATTGGTGGCGCAAGGCTTGCCGTTACAACAGGCCGCGCAACAAGGGGTTTATATTCACGGCCTAGCGGCTGATAAAGCGGCGCTGCAAGACGGTGAGCGCGGCCTGCTGGCCGGCGATTTAATGTCTTATCTTAGAATTTTGGTTAATTGATGAAACGATATTTAGAAAATACCGCGGCTACCGAACAGTTTGGTCGTGAATTGTGGGCAAATTTACCGTCAAAGTGTTTAGTGTTTTTACACGGCGAGCTGGGAGCAGGCAAAACCACCTTGGTGCGCGGTTTTTTAAGAGCAGCGGGCCACACCGGTGCGGTTAAAAGTCCGACTTATAATTTGGTGGAAGAGTACCAAGTGCATGACCGCAAAATCTTTCATTTTGATTTGTATCGCGTGGCAGATCCGGAAGAACTTGAATGGATCGGCATCCGCGATTATTTGGCTCAAGACTGCGTGTGTTTTATTGAATGGTCAGAAATGGGCCAAGGATTTTTGCCAAAGCCCGATATGGAAATTACGTTGCTCGTACAAGGTGAAGGGCGTGAGTTGCTAATGGACAGCCATTAGTTTTGTAGGTTGGGTAGAGCAACGCGAAACCCAACAAGAATGACTCGGCATAAGTGCTTCCCGTCGTTATTGCCTAAATCACCCTGTCAGGTAACGGTTCACCGGCAAAGAACGCGGCAAGATTAGCCAATACTTTTTCACCCATGGCAATACGCGTACCCAATGTTCCGCTGCCCAGGTGCGGCAGCAGGGTGACATTTTCTAATGATAAAAAGCCTTGGGCAATGTTCGGCTCACCTTCGTAAACATCAAGACCGGCACCGGTAATAGTGTTGTTTTTAAGTGCCTCAATCAATGCTTCACTGTCTACCACATCACCGCGAGCGGTATTGATTAGGTGGGCGCTCGGTTTCATCAGCTTGAGTCGTTCGGCATTAATTAGATGTTTGGTGGCTGCGCCTCCAGGGCAATGCAGCGAGACAAAGTCAGCCGCTTGCAGTAGTTCTTCAACCGATTGGCAGCGGGCGGCGTTAAGGTCTTCAACCACGTACTCATTGGCCGGGCTGGGGTTGAAGTAAACAATTTTCATCCCGAAGCCGTGGTGGGCTTTTTTGGCCATGGCTTGGGCGATGCGGCCAAAGCCGATCAACCCTAGCGTGGCGCCGGTAACATCAGTGCTCAGCATGTGTGTCGGGCACCAGCCGGTCCATTTTTGCGCGCGTACCAAGCGATCACCTTCGGCACCGCGTCGTGCTGACATCAATAATAAAGTCATCGCTACATCGGCCGTGCTGTGGGTTAATACGCCGGGGGTGTTAGTGATAATTAAGCCTTGCTGTTTGGCGGCGTCAACATCAATGTGGTTGTAACCGACGCCGAAATTGCCGAGAATTTTGCAGCGTTTGCCGGCAACATTAAGAACATCGGCGCTGAGAGAATCGCAGACCGTTGGACAAACAGCGTCGTAATTCTGCAATGCCCGTTTTAATTCATCAGCCGTTAGCGGCCGGTCGTCTTCATTAAGCGTGACGTCATAAAGAGTTTTGAGTTTGGCTTCAACCGCGGCAGGCCAGCGACGGGTGACAAAGACTTTAGGTTTGCTCATGGGGGAGTTTCTCCATGTGTAGATTTATGATGGGTTTCGTTATCACTCTACCCATCCTACGATAAATAAAAAAGGCCCAGGGCAAAAAAGCTAAGCCTTTTCGCCCTGGGCCTTGTCTTGCAAGTTAGTGCTTACTATTTTGCAGTAGCGCGATAGTATTCAATCGCTGCCGCAACGCCGCTGCCTGGCTTGATGTCAATGCCGCTATCCAGCAACGCCATTTCTACACCGGCAATAGCGCCCAGCAAAGAAACATCATTCATATCGCCGACATGGCCGATGCGGAATACTTTACCGGCAACTTCAGACAAACCAGCACCTAGTGAGATGTTGTATTTGCTGAAAGCAATGCTGATAACTGTCTTGGCATCTTTGCCTTCCGGCACAACAATAGCAGTCACTGTGTTTGATTCGAAACCAGGTTGCGCGCACTGAGTTAAACCCCAAGCGGCAACGGCTTTACGAACGCCTTCAGCTAGACGATAGTGACGAGCGTAAACATTTTCCAAACCTTCTTCTAATAACAAATCCAATGATTTGCGTAGACCGTATAACAACGGCAGGTTAGGGGTGTAAGGCGTGTAGCCGTCTTTGTTGGCATTGGCTTGGTCTTTCAAATCCAAAAAGCAGCGCGGATACGTATTGGTTTCCGCAGCTTGCAATGCTTTTTGACTAAACGCCAAAAACGCGCCGCCGGCCGGCAACATGAAACCTTTTTGTGAACCGCTGATAGCGCCGTCAACGCCCCATTCGTCCATGCGAAAATCAAGGCTGGCAATAGAACTAACACCGTCAACAAACAGCAGAGCAGGGTGGTTAGCAGCATTTAAGGCTTTACGGACGCCGCCGATGTCGCTGGTGACGCCGGTAGCAGTTTCGTTATGTGTTGCCAAAACCGCTTTAATTTCGTGGTTGGTGTCTTCTTTTAAACGCGCTTCGATTTTGTCTAAAGGAATGCCTTTACCCCAAGTTTCTTGATGAATTTCGACATCGAAACCCAGGCGTTTAGCCATTTCAGCCCACAAGTGGCTGAATTGACCAAAGCGATAAATTAACACTTTATCGCCGGGATTTAAGGTGTTGGTCAGCGCAACTTCCCAGCCTGCAGTACCTGTTGCAGGAAAGATAAACGCTTGCCCTGTTTCAGTTTTGAAGACTTTTTTCAAATCCTGTAAAAGAGGCGTCAGCAGCTTAGGAAAAATCGGTGAACGATGATCTTCCATAGGAATATGCATGGCGCTGAGCACTTCGTGCGGCACATTAGTTGGGCCAGGTATGAATAGGTGGTTACGACCAGCCATGGGGTTGCCTCTTTGTTTAGGAATTGAATGAAAGTGGGTGTTTTTTAAGATGGGCGGCTTGGATGCCAAACCCCAAAAAAGGCGGCAATAATGACATAGCCACCCGAAATCGGCAAGGTTTGCGGCGCGCCAAGACTGAGCAGACGTGTTATAAATTGACTTTGAATTCTCTAAAAGTAAAATGCCCGGTTGATTTATGTCTGGTTTAGGCTGGAGATAACCGTTTTAGTGCTGACATCAGCGCTCACTACAATCTTTAGGAAGGTATCAATGAGTCATACTCTCTACACAGCGTCGGTTCAGCGCGTGCAACGTTGCGAATTGGCTGTTCCCGGATCTAGCCCTGAAATGTTTGAAAAAGCATTAAAAAGCGGCGTGGATTTCATTTTTCTGGACTTGGAAGATGCGGTTGCTCCAGATGACAAATTAACCGCCAGAAAAAACGTTATTCAAGCGATCAATGATCTGGACTGGAAAGGACATGGCATTACCATTTCTGTGCGTATTAATGGTTTGGATACCCAATACATGGTGCGCGACGTGGTTGATTTGGTCGAGCAGTGTGGCGAAAAACTGGAAACCGTTTTGATTCCTAAAGTCGGCGTTTATGGCGATGTATATATGGTTGAAGCGATGCTCAATCAATTGGAAATGCAACAAGGCCTGAAACACAAAATCGGCATTGAAGCATTGATCGAAACAGCGCTGGGTATGGCCAATGTTGAAGACATCGCCCGTAACGGTGCGTCCGGTCGTCTTGAAGCACTGCATTTTGGTGTTGCTGATTATGCCGCCAGCAATCGTGCCAGAACCACCAACATCGGTGGCTTAAATCCTGATTATCCGGGTGACCAATGGCATGCAGCAATCAGTCGCATGACCGTTGCTTGCCGTGCTTACGGCTTGCGCCCTATCGATGGTCCATTCGGCGATATTAAAGATCCCGAAGGCTTTAAAGCGGCGGCAAGAAGAGCTGCTGCGTTGGGCTGTGAAGGCAAATGGGCGATTCATCCTTCTCAAGTTGCACTGGCTAACGAAGTGTTTACGCCACCAGCGGCTGAAGTTGATAAAGCCAAACGTATTCTGGTGGCGCTTAAAGAAGCCGCCGCGCAAGGTAAAGGCGCCGCTGCACTGGATGGTCGCCTGATTGATGCGGCTTCCGAAAGAATGGCCAATAACGTGGTGAGAGCAGCAGAAGCGATTGCTGCAAAAACGAAATAACAACTTAAAGAGAGAGATGCTGTGGATATTCATGAGTATCAAGCCAAAGAACTTTTAGCTGGCTACGGCGTTAAAATCGCCGAAGGTGGCCTGGCCTATAGCCCGGAAGAAGCGGTGCAACGCGCCAGAGAAATCGGTGGCAATGTCTGGGCCGTTAAAGCCCAAATTCATTCAGGTGCGCGCGGTAAAGCGGGCGGTATCAAGATTTGCCTTACCCATGATGAAGTTGAAGCGGCTGCCGAAGCGTTGCTGGGAAAAAAACTGGTAACACATCAAACCGGTCCGGCCGGCAAAGTCTGCGGAAGGCTTTACATTGAAGCAGGCACCAATATCGTTAAAGAACTGTATTTCAGTTTTTTGGTGGATCGTAGTTCCGAGCGCATTGTGATGGTCGGTTCTGCGCAAGGTGGGATGGAAATTGAAGAGCTGGCTGCCAACAACCCCGACGCCCTTACCAAAATTTATATCTCACCCGCAGTAGGTTTGCAGGATTATCAAGCCCGTGAAATGGCCTTTGCCTTAGGTTTGGAACCTGCATTGTTAAGCCACGCGGTCAAAACCATTAAAGGTTGCTATCGTGCGCTGCGTGATCTTGATGCCTCCATGCTGGAAATTAACCCGCTGGTGATTAATGGCAACAATGAATTAATCGCGTTGGATGCCAAAATGGGCTTCGACGATAACGCTTTATTCCGTCAACACAAAGTTGCCGAATTGCGTGATAAAACCCAGGAAGATCCACGCGAAACCGCAGCCGGCGATCGCGGTTTAAGTTATGTCGGTTTAGATGGTGACATCGGCTGCATGATCAACGGCGCGGGCTTGGCGATGGCGACCATGGATATGATTAAACTGGCCGGCGGCGAACCTGCTAACTTTTTGGATGTCGGCGGCGGCGCTTCGGCTGAACGTACTGAAAAGGCGTTTCGTTTGGTGCTTGCAGACAAAGGCGTTAAAGCCATGCTGGTCAATATTTTTGCCGGCATTAACCGCTGTGATTGGATCGCCGAAGGTGTGGTTGAAGCAGTCAAGAAAATCGACATGAAAATCCCGTTAATCGTTAGATTATCAGGCACCAACGTTGAAGAAGGCCGACGCATTATTGCTGAAAGCGGCTTGCCCATCATTACGGCAGATACATTGGCAGAGGCTGCTGAAAAAGCGGTTAAAGCACGTAATGAAGTTGTTGCAAACGAACGCTAAGGGGATAACGAATGGCCATTTTAATTAACGAAACGACGCGCATTATTGTTCAAGGCTTTACCGGCAAAATAGGCACTTTTCATGCTCAAGACATGATCAACTATGGTTCCAATGTCGTTGGCGGCATCACGCCGGGCAAAGGCGGTCAAACACATTTGGATAGACCGGTTTTCAATACCGTCAAAGAAGCTGTTAATCAAGTCGGCGCTGAAGCCAGCATCATCTTTGTGCCGCCGGCATTTGCCGCCGATTCCATCATGGAAGCCGCAGACGCGGGCATTAAATACTGCGTCGCCATCACCGACGGCATCCCGACCCAAGACATGATGAAAGTGAAAAACTTTCTGCGCCGCTTCCCAAAAGAAGAAAGAATGGTGTTAACCGGCCCTAACTGCGCCGGTACCATCAGTCCGGGGCGCGCGATGTTGGGCATTATGCCTGGGCACATTTATAAGCAAGGCAATGTCGGTATCGTCGGCCGGTCGGGTACTTTGGGCTACGAAGCCGCCGATCAAATGAAAGCACTGGGTATCGGCGTATCTACTTCTGTGGGCATTGGTGGCGATCCAATTAACGGCAGTTCACATCGCGACATTCTGGAAATATTCGAGCAAGATCCGGAAACTAAAGTTGTGATCATGATTGGCGAGATCGGCGGCCCGCAAGAAGTGGAAGCCGGTTTGTATGCGAAAGAGCACATGACCAAACCGTTGATTGCTTATATTGCCGGATTAACCGCGCCGGAAGGTCGTCGCATGGGCCATGCCGGAGCGATTATCTCTTCAGCGGGGGAAAGCGCTGCAGAAAAAGTGGCCATCTTAAAAGAACTGGGTGTCACTATTTGTCCTACTCCGGCCGCGATGGGCGAAACAGTTGCGGCAGTGTTGGCAAAGCTCTAAGAAAGTCCTGATTGCTGTTAAAACTCGTTTTAAGGCGAGTTTTAGCGGCAACCCAGTTGCTCTTCTTTGCAATTAATAAACATCAACGTTTACTGATTCAATAATGAAAGAAGAAAAAGAAGTTGATGCGCTGTCTTGGATAAAGTCCGATAAGACTTTAATAAAGATTCTTAAAATAATTGGCATTGCCCTTGGTATTATTTTGGGTATGCTGGTTGCTAGCGGCATACTTTTTAATGCTGCCGTTGTGCAAATTACCGCTCCATAATTAACTCGATTTATCGGGCAAATAATTCTTAAAAGATAAATTCCAATCTTTAATCTACTGTCTTTTTGATAAAACATGACTGCTACCGCCTTACCTATCCAAGATTACGCATTACTCACTGATGAAGAATGCGATGCCCGCATTGTTGCTGCCAAAGCTAAGCTGGGCAAACGTTGCGTGATACTGGGTCACCATTATCAACGT
>Ga0208630_100267_pt1 | contig 12662 bp, 16 predicted proteins | sample LakWasMet32_HOW6_2_FD_183874 | JGI IMG/M metagenome (GOLD analysis project Ga0208630, IMG submission 183874) | Freshwater sediment methanotrophic microbial communities from Lake Washington under simulated oxygen tension - Sediment Metagenome... | ecosystem: Environmental > Aquatic > Freshwater >... | reverse complement strand
ATTTTCCTACGGAAAATCCGCTGCTGAATGGAATGTTTTGTTATATTTGTAATGGCTTGGTGTTGGTGCAACGCCACTGAGAGCAAGCCGCAAAACGTTAGGCGAAATTTTACCCAAAATATGAAAGATAAGTACATTACATTTTTTTCTTGGCAATCAGATTTACCGAAAGAGACTAATCAAAACGCTATCCGCGAGTGTTTGAGAAATGCATCAAGTTTGATTGAAAATAGTCACATTGACACTAGAATTGAATTAGACGAAGCTACCAGAGGAACAGCAGGTAGTCCAAATATCCCAATAACAATTTTTGGAAAAATCGATGTCTGTGACATTTTTATTTGTGACATTACAGTCATTAATCAAGATCAAATCGGCAAAAAAACTCCAAATCCAAATGTTTTAATTGAACTTGGCTATGCGATATCAACCATGGGTTGGGAAAGAATAATTTTGTTATATAATACCGATTATGGGAATTTCCCAGCTGATTTACCGTTTGATATTGATCGTCATCGAACAACAACTTTTAAAGTTCAAAATAAAGGTGATAAATCAGGAAAAAATCAACTTTCTAATATTTTAAAAGATGCCATTACATCAATAATTGAACAAAATCCGCTTAAACCTAGCGAGAAAATAAACGAAACGCCCGAACAGAAAAAAAGGCGATTAGATGTCGCTAATCTGAAATGGTTTTTACAATCTATACATATACCAACATTCGATGCTTTTATAGAAGATATGCCAGATAGGATTTTAAAGAAAATCTTTTTTTTTAAAGAGGGTTTAAATGCAACTATGGAAAGTAACTCGTTCCATTTGTACGATAAAAAGCTTTTGAAATTAATTAACAATTTTAAAAGTACTCTTGACACTTCTCTGTCTTTTGGTCAACATTACTTGCCAGAGCCATACAGTAAATATTATAAATTCCAAATACCTTTTGACGTGTTTCGAACTGCGGAAGAAGAAAAAGACTTTTATCACTTAGTAAGTGTCCGTCTTAAATTAATTAAAAACTTTAAAGATTTACTAAATTATATTAGAACGGAATATCTGGAAATAGACATAAATGAAACTGATGCATTAGCTCATGAATCGTATATAGAAATGATGGAAAAATAAAAAAACTTCGCCTAACAGTGGTTTTGCGAAATTTGGGCTTTAAGGCTTAATTTAAAGTTGGTTTTGTATTTGTAAACTTTATCTTAAATTGATACTTTTGGGAGAACTAATCCCCAAACTTCGCAAAGCCACGGGACGTTAGCAGATAGCTTAGAAAATCGTAGTAAAAACAACTAAACAGAAAAAAATGTTTGAATTAATTTGGGGAATATTAAATGGATTTTTGTTGATTTACTTCATAGTAATTTGTTTTAAATCAGTTAGAATCGTAAAAGAAAAATTAGGCATTTTTGCATCTTTAATTTTTGTTATCGGTTTATTGTCTTTTATTTCAAAACCAGATAAAAAAAATTTAGCAGACAAAAATATTGATGTTTTAAATCAAACAAATCCCAAAAAAGCATTTAATGGAAATTCATTTTTTCGAGAAATAACTTTGGAGGATAATTTGACCTCAAAAATTGGATTGTCAATACTTGTAGGAGAAAATGAACCTGATTTAATCATACTAAATGCAAATTGTTACAGATCGGGATTTATTAGCGGAACTAATTGGAATGTAGAAAATATTGAAATAGACAATGAGAAAAACAAAAAATATTGTACTTATTTGGTTAGAGGAATTATGGAATGGAAAATACTCGGAATAACAATTTATTCTGAACACAAAAGTTTTAACGGAAATGCATTATTGAAAAAATAAAGCCATCTGCTAACAAGCGTTTGGCAAGATTGCGAATTTTGTAGTAAATTCACGTTTATTTTTCGCAAGAAATTTTATCTTTGATAGAAAATAATCGGTTCCGAAGCTCGCAACCTCGCCAAGCGCCGGAACGTTAGCAAACATTTGCCTCTTCCTCACTTATCCACCATTTTTTACGACCATCAGTACATAACCAAGAAGCGTTTTGTGTGCGGTCAAAATCTATTACGGTAACTTCTTGACCTATATAAAATTCATGTCCGTAAACATATCTGTTTATTTTTACCTTTCCTCCTATAGAAAATTCTTTATTTAAAGATGCTCTTAAATACTCATAAAGCTTTATAGCTTGCTCTTTGTTTAAAATAGCTTCTCTATTTATATTTGAAATACTTAAATCAATTCTGTAATCTTCATCAATGTCGTTTGAATAAAGTTCAATTGATAAATCTTCTAAATATAAACGTTTGCTAACATCGGTTTTGTTCAATGCCTTGTTTTGGTCTTTTTCTGTAATCATTTTGTTTAATTTTAAGTTAGTTTTTACTTGTGTGTTTAGTGTTAAATTTACGGCACTAAACAAAGCCGAGAAACGTTAACCACAATGTTACTCAACATCGTGGATAGAAACCGCTAAGCCTTTTTCAATAAGATTAAATTTCCAATCAAAATGATTTTTGTTTAACCAATTTTCAATATCGTTCCATAATCTATGGTCAACAGCGTAATAAGTTCCTTCAATCAAAGCTTTTACAAAATAATCAGCATTTGTTGTGTTCAGTAAATCGGCTAACTCACAATTCAATTGATAATTAGCATCGTTATCATCATCTAATATGTTATCAATTAAATCTGAAATCGGTTTTAAAATAGGAAAACAAAACTCTATTTCTTTTCTATCGTTACCATATTCAAATTTTATTTCAGCTAAATTCCACTTGCTTGCTAATAAGCCTACTAATTCTCCTTTGTATTTTTTATTAAACAATACTTTTAATTCGTATGGTAAATAGTTTGATAAAAACACTGTGGTTAACACAGGTTTTGCAAGATTTTCGGCTTGATTGTTTGAATTTATATTCATTGTGTATTTGTTTTGTTAATTAATAATCTAAAGTTTGTTTTTAGCTTCCCGAAAATCCTCGCAAAGCCTGAGAACGTTGTACTGCATTTTAGAAATGAAATATCGAAGAAATAAATATCTGACTTTAAAAGGCAAAATTCAAGAAGTAATACTTCCAGATTCTACTTATGGTGGATGGATAGTTTATGAGAATAATGAACCGATATTTTATGTGAATATTTTAAATTACAAGTCAAAAAGTGATAATCTTGTAAATGTGATTATAACTGAAAGCGAATCTGATTTTAATGATATTTTAACTGATATAAACAAACGTTTCAATAGAAATTTAACCTTATCATTAAAAAAGAATATTGCAATTAAAATAAGCTCAAAACTTATGGAATCAGATTTGGGTTCATTACCATTCGAATGGATTGAACATTATACCAAATTTATAAAAGCACCTTGGGAAAAATATCCCGACATAAATCCAAATGATATGTTTTGGAGAATGGGAAAAGGTGAAGATGCAATTTCAATTTTTGCGAGATATTACAATTCCCTGAATAAGACTGAAAAGAATAATTTTAAAACTAAATATGAACCGACAGCAGAATGGTCTGATTTTTACGAATAGAAAAACGCAGTACAACAGCGGTTTGCTTCAATGGCTACTTCCGGATTTTCCGTAGGAAAATCCGCTGCTGAATGGAATGTTTTGTTATATTTGTAATGGCTTGGTGTTGGTTCAACGCCACTGAGAGCAAGCCGCAGAACGTTGTGCGCGATTATAAAAAAACTATGAACATGAAAGAACGATTTCTAATTTTGCTTATCATATTTTTTAACGGAATAATATTTGGGCAAAATATTGAGGAAATAAATAGAGAAATAAATATTCCCGACTCGCTGACTTATAATTCTGAAATCAGAATTTATAAAGATTTAAGTATAACAAACTGCACTGAAATTTTTCGAATGTATTATTCGGAGAATAAATGGAATACTGAACTTTACAAACATTACGCATATGTAGACAAAAACAATAAATTAAAAGTTGAAAAAATTGATTTATCAACCAAGCAAAATTTAGAATTAGTTTGGCTTAATATTTTGGAAAGTAATATTGAATATTTGCCAAGTATGGGAGAAATTGATTATAAACTTCGTGGTAAAGGAGAATTTGAATTGTACCGTGGAAAATACGAAATTAGTCATAGTAAAATAACAATTACGGACGGCATTGTGTATCAGGTTTTCGTAAAAAATGGTATCAATAAAAATGAGGTGAAATTTGATAACCCGGAAACTTATTTAAAACATTATCCGCAAGTTGATGAATTGATCTCATATGTTGCATTGCTGAGTATTATCAAGAATACTTTTAATATTTGGAATAAATAACCTCGCACAACAGCGGTTTGGCACAATAGCTACTAATCAATAAATAACAACGTTCGATTTTCCGCTGGAAAATCTTATCTTAGCAAGAAAATAATCGTTCACGCAGCCGCTACTGCGCCAAGCCGCGGAACGTTGTGCGTCACTTTTGAACGACAGAAAACTGAAAAGAAAATGACAGAAAAAACAAAAATATTTACATTAACAATATGCGGAATATTGTTTGCTTACATATTATACAATTCTTATCATTCAGACAATCTTTTTCAAATATTCTTTTATATAATTCTTGGCGGAATTGGACTTTATATTTTATTTAATGGAATTTTTAGTGATATAGAAAAATATAAGAAAACAAAAGAATTGGAAAGTTTTTATGTAACACTTATTGGAACATTTTTGGTTATTCTAAATTTTGGAATATTCAGTTATTACGAAATAAAACTAAATTCACCAACATTATTGAAAGCAGAAAATCACGGAGTTTATGCCTATTTTAAGAAAAATGGAGAATACATAATTAAAAGCGGAAGTTGGGCTAGCAAAAAACATTTTTATGGAAATTATACAATTAAAGACAGTATAATAATTGTTGATAGAAATTATTTTGATGATGTTTTGGTAACTAATAAGTTTGTAATTAGAAAAATCAAGAATGCATTTGGAGAAGATGATAAAGGAAAAATCAAAAATTATCTTTTAGAACTTGATAAAAACGGAAAAGAAATAAATAATAATTATCTGTTCGAAATTGTTGAAGATAACCGAAAATAAAAAAGCGAACGCACAACAGCGGTTTGCTTCAATGGCTACATCCGGATTTTCCTACGGAAAATCCGCTGCTGAATGGAATGTTTTGTTATATTTGTAATGGCTTGGTGTTGGTGCAACGCCACTGAGAGCAAGCCGCAAAACGTTGTGCGTAATGTTAGAAAAACGAGACGAATAAAGAAAAAAATGAAAAATCTATTTTTTATAATATCAATATTGTTCACATTAAGCTCTTGTAATTTTTCAAAAAAAGAAAACAAGGTAATTACTAAAAAAGAGAAAATTGAAGCAACAAAATCTAACAACGATTCAGTAATAGTTCCTGCTTTTGAAATTCAATTAAATTTATCTGAAAAAGCAGAAAAAAAATTGCGTGAAGAAAATGAAACTGTAATTATTGAAGTTGAATTTATTGGAGATCCAAAAGAACATATATTAGAAAATAAAAAATATGAGATATATGATGAAAATGGACAATTGACAATTGGATCCAAGAGAGTTGAATTAAAAAAAGAAAGAAATGTAAAGTTTAAAAATTGCAAAGTTTCTAATGATTTACTTCAACTACTTGAAAACAAAAATTATGATATCAGAATAAATACATTTAGTGGTAGAAAATCATCCGAAGATAATTTACTTGACTGCGATTATTTCGAAGACAATATTGAAAATGTAAAAAATCAGATAATAGTAATAAACGGAAAACTTATTTACGGAGAATAAAAACACTACGCACAACAACGGTTTTATGCAAGTGGGGTTTTAGGGCAAAACTGAAACATCTTTTTGTATATTTGGCTTGAGTAATAAAACAAACTAAAGGAACAAAAATCCCCACCTGCATAAAGCCGCATAACGTTATAAGCAAGCTAACCAAAATTACGCAAACGGATAAATAATCTAAATCATTTTGAAGTAAATCAATTCTAAAAATTGAAATGAGTAAAAATATTATACCTCAAAAAAGTACACCTAAAGAGAAAATTTATATTTTTTTTATCATTCTCGGTATGTCAAGCATTGTTTATTTTATAGCAACAGACTTAAGAAATCAGGAACTGAAAAATATTGAATTTATAAATCGAGATTATAAAATCACACGTGGAATAATTACTAAAAAATCTGTTAATAAAGGCAGACATATTACAGTCGAGTATAAAGTTGAAGGGAAGTTGTATAAAGACAGTGACGGGTTTAATGAAAATGACAAAATTCAAGAAGGAGATAGTATTTATGTAAAATATTCCATATCGAAACCTGAATTAATGATAACTGAATTTAATGACGAATATTAAAAGCCTGCTTATAACAGCGGTTTGCTTCAATGGCTACTTCCGGATTTTCCTACGGAAAATCCGCTGCTGAATGGAATGTTTTGTTATATTTGTAATGGCTTGGTGTTGGCGCAACGCCACTGAGAGCAAGCCGCAGAACGTTAGCTGTGATTTTACCGAACGACAACACCAAACGAACTCAGCAGACAAAAATATTGAACCTCACAGACAAATCTATTATTTAGCACCGACTTAACTTTGCTGTATAAATCATTAAAAATAAAAGAAAATGAAAAAAACAGTAATTATCACAGGCGGAACAACAGGTATCGGAAAAGCAACAGCTTTACATTTTGCGAAAAATGGTTACAATGTAGTAATAACTAGTAGAAATGCTGACAAAGAAGCATCTGTAATTGCAGACTTTAAACAAAATGGTGCAGACATTACATTTCTACCTTTAGACGTAACAAACGAAGAACAAGTAAAATCAGTTATTGAAACGACAGTTAAAAAGTTTGGTAAATTAGATTCTATTGTAAACAACTCGGGAATTTCATTAGGAAATGCAGTATTAGCAGAAACAGAATCTAACGACTTAAAACAAATGCTTGAAACAAATGTAATGGGCGTTTATTATGGAATGAAATATGCAATCATAGAAATGCTAAAAACAGGTGGTGGAACAATTGTAAATTTAGCTTCCATAGCAGGATTAAATGGTTTGTATGCAACCGCACAATACAATGCATCAAAACACGCAGTTGTAGGCTTAACAAAAGGCGCATCTATTGATTATGCACAACAAGGAATTCGAGTTAATGCAGTTGCACCAGGAGCAATTAAAACAGATATTTTGAAAAACGCTATTGCTTCAGGAACATATGATGTTTCAAGCATTGAAGCAATTCATCCAATGAATAGATTAGGTGAAGTTGAAGATATTGCAAAAGCAATTTACTTTTTAGCATCTGACGAAAATACATTTATGACAGGAACTATTTTAAACATAGATGGCGGTTATAATGCAAAATAATCATATTAAAAATAAATAGAATATTTTTACAAAGATTTATCAGTAAACTGATAAATCTTTGTTTATTAATTAAAAAATGAAATTATGATAAAAAATACTTTTGATTGGTACAACGGAGAAATTTTTGAAGGCAAATTTATATTAGGGTTTGGGCTATTTCTAATTGCAATTGCATTTCTGTTTTATTTATACGGAAATTTACCATCTGCCAAAGTGTTGCTTTTTCCTTTATTGGTTATTGGAATCTTTTTTACAGCAATTGGTGTAGGTAGCATTTATTCTAACAGCAAAAAAGTAGCACAAGTCGAACTAAAATTCAATGAAAATCAAGAACAATTCATACAAACAGAAATTAAACGAGTTGAAGATTTTCAATATCTTTACCCAATGTCAATTGGAATTAGTTTGTTTTGTTTTGCTGTTGCGCTTGGATTGTTATATTTTGTAAAAAATATTCATTGGCAAGCAATTGCCATTGCTTTGATTTTATTTGGTTCTGCTTTTGCTATAATTGACTACTTTTCAAAAGAAAGAGCGACAATTTATTATGAAAAATTAACACATCTCAAATCCTAAATGTTACAAGATAGAACACAAATAAATATACTTTTCTCTTGCACAGGAGAACCAAAAAAAGATTTTGAGCCGTTTGTTCAAGACTTTGCTTTATCATTTATCTTAACAGGAAAAATGATAATAAATAACGGAACAGAAACTACAGAATACAATACAGGCGACATTGGTTTTATATCAAAAAATCAATTGGTAAAAACGCAAAAACTACCACAAGAAAATAAACCATTTATGGGAATTAGTATTTTTTTGCCTAAAGAAACGCTTTATAATTTTTCCAAAGAACATAATATTTTTCCTAAAGGACAATATACCGGCAAACCAAATTTTATATTTCCTCACGACCCATTTTTAAAAGGTTTTTTTGATTCTATTATTCCATATTTTGAAAATCCAGATGCGTTAACCGAAAATTTGACGAGAATAAAAACCAACGAAATAATAGAGCTTTTGATAAAAAAAACACAAATGCAAAATCTTCTTTTCAATTTTCAAGACGATTTTAAAATTGATTTAGAAGCCTATATGAATAGAAATTTTACGCACAATATTCCGTTAGAACAATTTGCAAAACTAACAGGAAGAAGTATTTCAACATTCAAAAGAGATTTTCAAGAAATATTTAAAGAAACACCAAGTAAGTGGCTCATTAAAAAGCGACTTGACTTGGCACATTTTTTAATTACTAAACAAAACAAAAAACCAGTAGAAGTTTATTATGATGTTGGCTTTGTAAGTTTTGCTCATTTTTCTCGTATGTTTAAAGCAGAATTTAAAATAAATCCATCGGAAATAGAAAAAAACCACAGCTAACACACGTTTGGCGCAATTGCGAATTTTGTGGTAAATTCACGTTCACTTTTCGCAAGAAATATTATCCCCCCGCTCGTGCGCGAATCCTTTCGCGTTCTTAAATGTTTTCCCTCCGTCAGTTCGCCAATCAATCCCTAGGCTGACAATTGAATATGAAAAAGTGAAACTTTCAAAATCCTACACAACAAGAATTGATGAAATCATTACAATTAAAATATAAAAAAGTTGTTTATATTTGATGATATTTACTAGTTAGTGGCTAGTTTACCAAAACCACAGAAAAATAGAACTTTAATGAAGAAACTTATTTCTTTTACCATTTTTATATTATTGTCTTTTACCATAAAAGCGCAATCAAAAATTAGCTTTGAGAAAAGTTTAAAAATAGAGCATATTTATGGAGATGAAAGTTATGCAGTAGAAGAAATGCAATTTGAAGTCAGTGATGGAATAGTTTATGGTAAAATAACGAATCCAAATAAAAATGCTTTGCTAAACTCTGAAACTAAACTAAACGAGAGCGAAGTTGAAGTTTTGAACTCTTTCTTGAAATTAGTTGATAAATACCAAAATAATTGTCAAGAAGAATTTACAAGTTCTTATGTTCAATATTATACGATTACTAAAGACGGAAAAGAAATAAAAATATTCAAATTTTGCAATTGGGAAAAGCTAACATATTTTGATATTAAACTAACACTTTTTGGAAAGTATCTTAAGAAACTTGAAAATGAAGAGAAAAAATTAAACCATAAACTTTTTACTTTTCTAAAAGGCAAATGGAAAGGAAATTTGCGGTTTGACAAAGTTGAAAATGGACCTGTATACAATGTAGAAAAGTTTCAAAAAGTAAATCCTAAAGAAGAATACTTTGAGTTCAGAAAAAATCAGAAATTAATATTACATCTAAATCAGAAAACTATTTTTTATGAATATCGTATTGATTTTCTGGATGGCGAAAAATATTTAAACATATTTGGCGACGGAGATAAAAATGGAGAAGAATTTATTTATGGTCACAGATTTTTAATAAAAGAATTAAACGAAAACAAAATAGAACTTAATCGTTCGTGACAATAAAAACCAGCCACTAACAGCGGTTTGCTTCAATGGCTACTTCCGGATTTTCCTACGGAAAATCCGCTGCTGAATGGAATGTTTTGTTATATTTGTAATGGCTTGGTGTTGGTTCAACGCCACTGAGAGCAAGCCGCAGAACGTTACAAGCAATATTTCAACAACCCCTTTTTAAAAATTTATGTTTGCAATTTCTCCAACAGACAGTGATTGGTTCAAATATCTGAAAGATTCAGGGTTAAATTCATTTGTGAACTTTTGGACACCTACACCTTGGAATATAAAACAATTAAAAACTGGAGATAGACTTTATTTTATGCTTAAATCCCCTATTAGAAAAATTGGTGGTTTTGGTGAGTTTGTAGAGTATAAGAATCTTACTTCAATAAACGCATGGAATGAATTTGGATATCGAAACGGTAGAAAATCTCGCGAAGAATTTATAAATAGTATTCAAGATTACATTAACAAAAACAGTTCAAAATTTGGCGGACAAACAATTGATATCAATACTTATCAGATAGGTTGTATAGTCCTGAACAATTGCGAATATTGGGACGAAGTAAACTTTGTTGATACTGAAGAAAACGAAATTGATTTTGCTCCACAAGTAGTTACCATAAAATACTTTGATCAATATGACCCTTTTATTCAGGCACAAAATGACACTGACAATTTCGATTTAGTTAACGAACCAAGAGACGGTGACAGAAGACGCGAGACAAATATTAGGGACGGTCAAGGAAAATTCAAAGGTAAAATTCTTAAAGCATACAATAATAAATGTTGTATATCTGGGGAAACAATTCCTGAACTCTTGGAAGCTGCACATATTCAGGAATATCGAAATAGAAATTCTAATCACGTTCAAAATGGATTGCTTTTAAGAATTGATTTACATCGACTTTATGACAACGGGTTATTGTATATTGATGAGAATTATATTATTCATCTTAGTGATTTAGTAACAAACGAATTTTATCAGCAGTATAACGGAAATTATATTCAATTGCCAAATCAAGAAAATAATCATCCTTCTAAAGATGCGTTATTACTTAGAAAAAGTGGCTTTAGAAATTAAATACTGCTTGTAACAGCGGTTTCGCGCAATGGCTTAAGTCAGTTGTCGATTTTCCGCCGGAAAATCTCTATATTTACCAGAAACAAATCCGTTCCGCTCCCGCCACTGCGCAAAGCCGCGGAACGTTAGCCACAATAATGAAAAAACTGCTCGACAAAATATTAGGAACTAAAGTTTTATCTGAAAGTCAATTTACAGAAAAATATCTGAATGTTCTTTCTAAAAAATATCCAAATGTCTCTTATAAAATTAAAGAACCTTTGGTTATTAAAGCTATCTATGGAGAGAATGATGAAGTAACTCATTTTTTAGATAATTCATATAGAGAATATAAACTTGATCTAAAAGAATTAGATGAAGTTATAGAACGATATACATATTCAACTGCAAGTATTTATGAAAAAGATCAAGAGATAAATATTAATCGAATAGTTCCAATAATAAAACCTAATGATTATTTTGAACAATTAAAAACCCTTGGAGATTCTACCAAAGATTATAAAGTTCCTGAATTAGTTTGGGAAAAATACAATGAAGATTTAATCATAATTTATGCTGAGGATAGAGATGATTGCATACATTATTTCAATCAAGAAGAATTTGAACAATTAAACATTGATAGAAACACTTTACTAGAAAAATCTATCAAAAACCTTAACAATGTTATTCCTAAAATAGAAAAAATTGGTGAAAATGGAGATTTTGTTCTAGTTGCTGGCGGGTGTTATGAAACAAGTCTAATATTGATGCAAACTATCTGGACAAATGAAAATTTTGAGGTTGATGGTGATATTATTATTGCAATTCCAAACAGAGATTTGGTTTTCATAACAGGCTCAAATAATAAAAGATCAATTGAAAAATTACAAAAAACTATACCGGAAAATTACATGAATGGAAACCATTCAATATCTACAAGTTTTTACAAATGGCAAGGTACAAAGTTTGAAAAAATATAATTACTGTGGCTAACAGTGGTTTTATGAAATTGGGGCTTTAGGCAAAATTTGAAGGAAATTTTATATATTTGGCTTCAGTCCGAATGGAATGGTTTGGGGCAATATAAACCCCAACTTCATAAAGCCACGGGACGTTACCAGCAATTGTAAAACCGCCACTGAAAAACATGAATATAAAATCTAAAAGAAAAAAACGTTTTATTTTACTGCTACTTTACGTTTCTATCATAGTAATTTTTATTCTTACTACAAGTTTAATAAATAGACTTCAATTAAAAGAGATTTTTAGCATAGGCTTAATCATTACAGTTTTACTGGCTAATATCATATTTTTTGTTATGAACTTAAGTACAATAATTATAACGGAAGATTTTGTTCAACTCAAATTTCCAATATTAAGGAAAAATATTAAGCTAAAATACGATGAAATTGTTGGTCATGACAATACAAATTCATCCGTTTATCTTTTCAAGTCAAAAGAAAATGAAGTTTTCGTTATTAGAAAATTCGAATTTAAAAATTATCCAGAATTGACAAAAAATATATCTTCAAAAACTCCATTTTTAAAAATCAGTATTTTTAGTAATGCGAAAAAAGGGCTTTTTTCATATTTTCTTGCAATAATGGTTGTTTTACTATTATTTCTTATTTCAACCGGAATCTAACAACTGCTGGTAACAGCGGTTTGCTTCAATGGCTACTTCCGGATTTTCCTACGGAAAATCCGCTGCTGAATGGAATGTTTTGTTATATTTGTAATGGCTTGGTGTTGGTGCAACG
>Ga0208630_100258_pt1 | contig 13036 bp, 9 predicted proteins | sample LakWasMet32_HOW6_2_FD_183874 | JGI IMG/M metagenome (GOLD analysis project Ga0208630, IMG submission 183874) | Freshwater sediment methanotrophic microbial communities from Lake Washington under simulated oxygen tension - Sediment Metagenome... | ecosystem: Environmental > Aquatic > Freshwater >... | reverse complement strand
CGCGCTTCTTCAATGCCGGAAATGATGTGTATTGGATGATTAAGTGCTTTTTCGGCTTTGTCCAAAAATTGCCCCGCGTTTTTTGCTAAACGTAAGGTGCTAGTGCCGACGATGCGGACACTTTCAGGGGGCAAATTACGAATGCGTTGGCCGAAACGTTCTAAGCATTCCAGCGCACGGGCTTGGGTATCGGCATCGAGATAATTTCTTTTGTCCAAGCCGGAAGCCAGTCTAACCATCTCTTTAATGCGGTCTACCGTTTGCAAGTTGCCATCGACTAAATTGCAAACAATCATGTGAAAGCTGTTAGACCCCAAGTCAACAGCGGCAACAGATTGGGGGATTTGTTTATTCACAAGGTATCCAGTTTTATCCGTAAAAAAATCAATGTCTGATAAAATCGCAGCAAATTTGCAGCTTCTGCACAGCATTTTATAGTGGTTAGCGCTACGTGTTAACTTATTTAAGGACTCCCGGTAAATGAAAGCTTCAGTATGAGTGCATTGTCCCTGCGTAATCTTCGTAAAGTATATAAAAATGGCTTTGAAGCCTTGAAAGGAATCAATCTTGATGTTGAGGAAGGTGATTTTTTTGCCTTACTCGGCCCTAACGGCGCCGGCAAATCTACAGCAATTGGTATTATTAGTTCATTAATTAACGAGACAGCCGGCACCGTTAGCGTATTTGGGCATGACTTAAGACGTGAGCGTGAGCAGGCCAAAAGCTGCATCGGCTTAGTGCCGCAAGAAGTTAATTTCAATCAGTTTGAAACTGTCAAAAATATCGTCCTCAACCAAGCCGGCTACTACGGCACGCCGCGCAAGCTAGCAGTACAAAGAACCGAACATTGCCTCAAACAAATGCAGTTGTGGGATAAGCGGGACACGGTATCCAGGCGTTTATCAGGTGGCATGAAACGCCGGGTGATGATTGCCAGGGCCTTAGTGCACCAACCTAAATTGTTGATTCTTGATGAACCGACGGCCGGGGTGGATATAGAAATTCGCCGCTCGATGTGGGATATGATCCGAGAAGTTAACAGCCAAGGCACAACCATTATCTTAACCACGCACTATCTGGAAGAAGCAGAAAGCCTGTGCCGAAATATTGCCATTATTAATCACGGGCAGATTGTCGAGAATTCTGACATGCCCAGTTTATTGGCACGATTGCATGTCGAGCATTTTATTCTGGATTTGGCTCAGCCCATCGCCGGTGCACCGGTGATTGCCGGTTACCAAATCGAACGCGTGTCTGACAAAGTGTTGGCGGTTGCCGTTGCCAAAGATCAGGGCCTAAACAGGCTGTTTATAGAATTGACCCAACGCAATATTGAAGTGATTAGCTTAAAAAATCGAACCAACCGACTAGAGCAGCTGTTTATGGATCTGGTTGATGCTAATCCTGCAGAGGCTCAATTATGAATTACGGCATTGCTTACAGAACCATCGCCACCAAAGAAATTTTCAGATTTATTCGCATTTGGCCGCAAACCTTGTTGCCGCCAGCTATCACCACCGCACTGTATTTCCTCATTTTCGGTAAGTTGATTGGTGACCGTATCGGCACCGTCAATGGTGTCAGCTACATGGATTACATTGTGCCCGGTGTGATTTTAATGTCGGTGATCAGTCACTCTTACGCCAACGTCGTGTCTTCATTCTATTCCACAAAATTTCAGCACAACATTGAGGAGTTGCTGGTTGCGCCTGTGCCCAACTGGGTTATTTTAAGCGGTTATATTACGGGCGGCGTTGTGCGCGGCTTGATGGTGGGGGCCGTGGTGGGGTTAATCGCGCAAATATTTGCCGATATTATCGTGACCAATCTTCTGATTACGATAGCAATCGCAGTGCTAACGGCGACGTTGTTTTCTCTGGCAGGATTTATCAATGCCTTGTTAGCAGAAAGTTTTGATGACATTTCCATCATCCCCAACTTTGTGCTCACACCTTTAAGTTATCTGGGCGGGGTTTTTTACTCAGTCAACATGTTGCCCGGCATCTGGCAGAGTATTTCCATGGGTAACCCCATGTTGTACATGATCAATGCTTTTCGTTATGGCTTGATCGGGGTGACCGATGTTGATATTCAGATCGCCTTTGCGATGACTGTCGGTTTTATTGTTGTGTTGGGTTTATTTAGCTTGTTTTTGCTGAATAAAGGCATTGGGATTAAGAATTAAGCCAGTTAGCCTAAGTGCTACTTTAGTAGCGGCTGCGTGGATTGCTCTTGCTTCGCGTCTAGCAGTATTTGACCCTTGTTGGTTAGGCGGTATTTCTGCAAACGGCTGTTAGGTTTGTCGGGCAGGGTGTATTCGATCAAATCTTGATCGATCAGGTCTTTCATTGTGCGCTTAAAGGCGCCGGTCTTGTTACGCAGATTCAGGTGAGATACCAGTTCATTAGCCGAGAGAGGCCCGAGCACCAATGCATTCAGCACTTTGTCCGACTGGGCCCCTGGTAGGGCCTTTGACTGGGCCTCTAATATTGCATCAAGTATCATCTCCAACATGAATTCGATAAAAGGTGAGGAATCGCCTTGCTGCGTACTGTTATTGAGCGCTGTGTAATAATCCTGGTGATGTGCGTGAACCAAGCTTTCCACCGGGATATAGGCAAAAATGGGATGCCATCTACTGAGAATTAAAGTTTGCAACAGTCGCCCCATACGGCCGTTGCCGTCTGTAAAGGGGTGGATGAACTCAAATTCGTAGTGAAATACCGAGCTGGCAATGAGCGGGTGATCATGGGTGATTTTCAGCCATTGTAATAAATCTTGCATCAGTAGTGGCACCCGATTGGCGGGCGGGGCCATGTGTATAACCTGTTCGCCAGCCATAACACCGACGCCCGCGTTGCGGTAATGACCGGGTGCGTCGAGTAGTCCTGTCATAAGAGTGCTGTGTGCGGTCAGCAGATCCTGTTCAGCGGAGGGCTGCCAATGGGAAAAGAGGTCATAAGCCTTGATAGCATTGCGCGCTTCTTGAATCTCCCGGGGCGGTGCGATGACACGTTTACCTTCGAGAATGGCGGTGATTTGCTCTTCGCTAAGGGTATTTCCTTCGATTGCCAACGAGCCTTGGATAGTGCGGATACGATTGATGCGCCGCAGGCGCAACGCGTTGGCATTGCCCTCTTGCACGGACAGTCGGCCAATCAGTTCGCTAACCTCCGCAACCAAATTCAGGATGGTTGAGGTGATGGTGTAAGGCGGTTGGTAGGTTTTTTGATTAGTCATTCAAGCTCCTTCCACGTAGCCATTGCCGCTGGCCGCGACAAAGGTCTGATACTCATGCCTTTCCCGCTTCCGGGAGGTCTCGTTTGGCATGGCTTTGGGCCTCTTCCACGCTTGCCCGCTCGCGTTCGATCTCACGGCGCAGTTCTTCCTCGCTGGGCAGAATCAGGCGGTATTTGCTGGCAAACAATTGCTCGCTTTCGTGCAGCACCGAGTAGCGTACGACCGATTGATCCTTGCCGCCGCACAACAAGATGCCAACTGTCGGGTTGTCGCCTTCATTGCGGCGCAGGTCGTCGTACATGCGCACGTACATATCCATCTGGCCTACGTCCTGATGTGCGAGCTGTCCCGTTTTTAGATCGATGAGTACGAAACATTTCAACAGATAGTTGTAGAACACCAGGTCGATATAGAAATCCTGCGTCTCGGTGCTGATGCGCTGCTGCCGGGCAACAAAGGCAAAGCCCTTGCCCAGTTCCAGTAAAAACTGTTGCAGCTTGTCCATCAGTGCCTGTTCCAAGCTGGATTCGAGCAGTCGGCCTGTATCGGGCAAGCCAAGAAACTCCAGCATCACCGGGTCGCGAACGAACTCAGGGGGTATGGCAGGCAAGGCGGCGAGGTTTTGCTGCGCTTCGGCCACTACTCCAGCCTGGTCGGTACTGGCCAACAGTCGCTCATAGTAGAGCGTGCCGATCTGCCGCTCCAGCGAGCGAGTGCTCCAATTCTGGCTAGCCGCTTCGGCCATATACCACTGGCGCGCTTGGGTGTTTTCGACCCGCAGTAGCAGCCGATAGTGCGTCCAGCTCAATTCGGAACGCAGTGCGTTCCAATTCGGGAAGACCAGAAAAAATGCCCGCATGTTGCGCAAATTGCGTTCGTCAAAACCCTTGCCGAATTCGTGGCTGAGCGTTTTGGCTAGTTGCGGCAGCAGTTTGGCACCATATTCGGCGCGCGCTTGCCCGCCTTGCTCGAACTCGACAATGTGGCGGCCGACTTCCCAGCAGGTTTGCACCTGCACCATATCCACAGCCCGCAACACCTGCTGTCGGCCTTGCAGGATCAACTCACGCAGAGTGGTCAGCAAGGGTTGCGGGAGAGGAGATTGATCGGGGGTGTTCATGCTTGGCTCTCCGAAGTGGGCGCATCATCATACGCAGGGCGAGGTTCACCTGACTGGCCGGTGAAGATCCGGAACTCGGCCATGCTGTTGTCGATCAGCTTTGTGGGGCTGTCTGTCATGGCGCGACCCTTGTGTCTACGAAAGAGCAGCGTCAAGCTGCTCAAGAATTGCTACGATTTTCTGAACCGATTGCCGATCAAACTCCGCCCGGTCTGCCTCTTCATGCGTGCCTTTATTTAGATAGCGCCATTCACGAGAGTCTCCATTTATGCCCAGAAGCGAGTCGATTTGCGTGAGTACAAGACCTTTATTTGCGTCGCTAAAATCGGACTTGGCAATTTTCGATTTGAGCTGCTCGGTTAAATTGCGCAGCTCAATTGGCGCAGTGACTGAACGCAATTTGAGACTGAGATTTCCATCGCCATGTCTATTTACATAGGGCCATAGCTTGTTCTTGGTGAGCGCCTCCAAGGCTCGTCTTGCTTTACCAAGTGCATCTCTTATTTCGCCGCTATTGAGATGGTTTCCGGCTGAAATTATGTAATTCCGAGGTGCGCAGTTGAAGTCCACGCGAATATGCGATTCACCCAATCGTGGCAAGAAAGTAAATGTTTTTGATTGCGAAGCACGCCCAGCAGATAGCAAGTTCTGTATGTCTTTAAAAAACTCTTCGCCATGGCAGGTGAGGATGATTTGCTTTTCTTCGAAAAACACATCTTCAAATAGCGTTCGTCTTATGGATTCACGATGATCGTCGTCAATGGCATTTACTGGGTCGTCAAAAATCAAAACAGGACAATTTTCTTTTATGTTCTTCGCCAACAGTATCGCCAAGCCGATGCAGCGAATATGGCCCTCGCTTAAAACATGCAAGGCATCAAAAAAAAGAGTCGCATCAGTCTGAAATGAAATTTTCAAGCGCTCATTTTGCGACAAGGGTAGCTGAACAGATGCTAGCTTTTCACTGGGTAAATCGTTTCGATTAAAGGCGTTGTACAGCTCAACAACTCTATCGCCCAAATCAGCTACCAATTGCGAAGGTAAATTATTTTTGTAGTCGTTTAATTTGGCGACAAAGCTGGCATAAGCATTGGCGATGGCTTTATTTCTTGTGGCTACCGCAGTTTCTTCCGTTGCATCTGCAATCAGTTGCTCGTTTTCAGTTTCAAAACTGGCGATAGTCTGATTCGCAGAAGTGATGGCGTCGCTGGCGGTGGAGCGGCGTGTCTGCAATTGCGTAATTTTCGTGTCAAATTCGCGCAGTTTTGTAAGTTGCTCCTGCTTAATTGTGCGGTGCTGCTCGGCTTGCTCTATTGCTTGGTCGGCTTCTTCGAGTTGTCGAACTTGGATTTCCAGGAGTTGCCACGGGGTTAAACCATCATTCAATGTTTGATGCAGAGAATTCCACCAGCAGACATTGGCGGCGCTAACTAATGAAACATGGTAAGCGGATAGCGCGTTATTTGCCGGGCAACGCGCAGTACAGGTTGCCACGACTTGTGAAAGTGAACTCAGCGATTGGTTGATCGTGCTATTGAGTTGTTGCAGTTCATCCTGCAACTGCGCCAAATGCTGAAGTTTTTTCAGTTCGTCGCTGGCATGTGTGTAAGGGTTTACGGCGACTTGCTGCAAAGAGGTTTTACAAGCGGGGCAATGCTCTGGGCTGCTGAGCTGCACTTGGCTAACCGCCTCGTACAACTGCTTAAAAGATACTTGTTGGCCAGCTTCTGTCAGCGCCTGTTGTTTGGCGCTGATATTTTCCAGATCGTTGCAAATACTCTGTTGAAGCGCTTGCAAGCTTGCGCTGGATAATTGGCTTTTTGTGGCTAGTGGCTGTTGTAGCTCGTTGTCAATGGTTTTAATTTCCCCGGCATTTTCGTCATCGCCACGCAGCTTGATCATCATTTGTGCAAAAGTGATGTCCTCGCTATATTGGCTCGCCAGCATAATTTCTTCATCAGCCAGCTTTTCCAATTCTTCGGTATTAGTTTTTAGTTGCTGCTCAGAACCCGCAAGAGATTGGCGTTTTAATGCCAACGCCTTCGCCTTTACGCCGATCAGATCAATGTATTTGCCATCAATCTCAGCGCTGAAGTTACGTACGAACTCATTAAAGGCATCCAACCCAAACAAAGTGGAAATAAGCTCGGTTTGCTTGGCGGGTGTTTGGGCAGCGATGCGCGAAAAACTATCAATACGATTCTTTTCTACAAAACAGAAGCGATACGCTGCTTCATTGGCTTGTACAGTAACTTCCTGCCCTTGATTATCCATTGCCCTAATCTCTGGGACGGTAAAAGTGTTGGTGTGGGCATTTTTCAGATAGTCGTTTTGTTCGCGAAAGCGCTTGCTTTCGGCCTCGGCAACGTTGCCCAGTAAGCTGTATTCCAATGCCTCACAAAAGCTCGATTTTCCGGTGCCATTAGGGCCGTAAATCAGCACTAAGGAACTGGCAAGGTTGAAATCTTCTGGTTTAGCAAAACCGCGAAAAGGGCCGACGCGAAGGCTTTTTAACTGATGAATCGCGTTAGCGGTTACCGCTGCTTGCACAGGTGTTGGTTGAATATCTGCACTGATGGTTTCCCAGTTAGCTTGCGCCAATTCGACCAACTTCTTAACTCGCTGACCTTGTGCTGTAGTTAGTGGTAGCAAGTCACTCCAATGCTCCAATACAAGGTTTGCCACTTTGCGTAAGTCTTGCGAGCCTGCGTTAGCCAAGGTCTGCAAAAAGCGACGATACTCAGCCAGAATCATGGTTCGAACTCCGTGGTTAAATGCACGCGTGACAGATCCAGATCGCCCTTGAACGCCTGCTGGCTCAGGGTGCCGTAGAGAGCCTCCAGATCAGTGAGACTTTGCTGATAACTGGATTTGATGCTTTCGACTTTTTCTACGATGGCGGCGAATTGGTTTTGTAGGTCGATGGGGGGGTATCCAACAACAATGCTCTCAATTTTTGATGGTGAGGTGTGTCTGACCTTTGTACCAGTAGCCTTTGAATGAATAACTTGTCGAATTGATTGTTGATTGAATAAATGAAAAATGAATCGTGATTGGATAGGTTCTCTTCCCACAACCAGTCCCAGCCGTTGGTTGTGCAAATAAAGATTCTCTTTAGGGACAATTAGTGGGCTACCTAATAGTCCCGGGGCTTGCTCCGTCATAGCTAAAAGCAGCTCATCTCGATTTAGAATGTATTCCTGTGGCATTTCGCCAATATAGTATTTTTGTTTTTTGTCGATACACCAAGGCACGCGCTTGCTGGTTTCCAGCAAGCGCGTGCCGCGCCCAACCATCTGCCAGAACTTTGTGTAGGAATAGACCGGTTTGGCAAACACAAGGTTGACGATTTCGCGTACGTCGATGCCGGTGTCGAGCATGTCCACGCTGATGGCAATTCGCGGCATGTCGTTGTTGGTGAACTGGTCGAGCAGCCCGCCTTTGCCATAGACGCGCGGGTCGTCCGACACCAGCACTTTGGCCAGTTCTCCGTGGTATTGCGGGTAGAGTTTGTCGAAGATTTCTTCCATGCGCCGGGCGTGTGCCTTGGTGGCGCAGAAAAAGATGGTCTTACCCGGCAACATGCCGTTAGCGTCCTTGATGGATTCCTCCATGAACTCCCGGACGATCAGGGGGTTGGTGCTTTTGTTGATCACCTGCTTTTCCAATTGCGAGCCTTCGAAGTTGATTTCTTCAACCTCTTTACCTTGCAGAATCAGCTTTTTCTGATCGTCCAATGAAATGGTGCGTTTGCTGATGCCCTCCATCTGAAATTTGGTCTGAATTTTCATGACCTGGAAGTTGCAGAGGTAAGGCGGCACGTTGTTGACGGCCTCCTCGAAGGTGTAGGCAAAGGTCGGCAGGCCGTTTTCACAATGGAAAAGCCGGAAGGTGTTGTGATCGATGATGTCGGTGGGCGCTGCTGTCAAACCCAGGGTGATGGTTTTGAAATAGTCGAGCACTTCGCCGTAGGTGTTGTAGATGGAGCGATGGCTTTCATCGACCACGATGAAATCGAAGAAGTGCGGCGACAGGTGCTGGGCCTCGTCCCGGATGATATTGAGCATCGTCGGATAGGTGGCGATATACACGCGGCGGTCTTTGGCAATGAGCTTTTCACCGACATTGGGCCAGCGTGGTTCATTGGGCATGTGCTCTTTGAACGCCGACAGGGCTTGCTCACGTAACGCGATCCGGTCGACCAGAAATAGTACCTTTTCGGCATGACCGGCGCGCATCAGTGCATCGACCATGGCAATACAGGTACGGGTCTTGCCTGTGCCGGTGGCCATCACCAGCAGGAAGTCGCGTTTCTTCTGCTCGATGCCTTCCAGCACAGCACGGATGGCGCGGATTTGGTAATCGCGTCCCGCAATCGAGGTGTTGATGAACTCCTGAGTCAGCGGCTTACGGCTACGTCGGATGTAGGCGAAGCGTTCCAGATCATCACGCGTGGGATAGCCGACAACTTTGCGCGGCGCAGCATTCTCAAGATCCCAGAAGTAAGTTTCGAGGCCATTGGTGTAGAAGCAGAACGGTAACTCGCAGCCTAACTGCTTCTGGATGTTGTAGCAGTACTGCTTGGCTTGTTCTCGGCCAATGGGAGCGTCTTTGCTGGTTTTCTTGGCTTCAATTACAGCAAGTGGCTTGCCGTCTTTACCCAGCAAAACGTAGTCGGCGAATTGACGTCCTTCGTATGGGGTGCGGGGCTCGGTAATACCTTCGGGCAATTGGGTGATGATGTCGAGCTCTTCGACTACTTGCGTAGGGTCTTTAACATTCCAGCCCGAATTGCCAAGTAGTTTATCGATTAGTTCTGCACGGGTTTGGGCTTCAGATTTCGTCATGCTGCAACTTTCCTTGTTTAGTCATCTTGGCGCAATACTTATCAAATGAAACTTGTGCCAGTTTCGACGGTGCTGTTTTGCCATTCTCCCAACGATTTACCGTGGCAAAGCTTACACCGAGTGCGTGAGCTAGTTCCTCCTGTGAGACTCCAAGTTGTCGTCTGACTTCTTTGAGCTGAGCTGGAAGATTTTCGGGTTGTCGTGGCATTTGATCAAGCTCAGTTGTTGGCGGGGTTAATGCTCAATTGCTTTTGTACGATAGGAGTTCGTGGGTGAAAATATAACAACTGTTATGACTTCTGCAATGATAAATTCAAAACAACCAGGAAGTTACAGGGAGTTTTGATGGCTAAAGGTAAAAACTTCGCTTAATGCTGATCAAATAAACGTTGATAAGCATTGGCCGACGATTCCGGCTCGCAATCAAACAATCCACCGATAACGGCTAATAAATCAGCACCTGCCGCAAGTAAAGACTGGCCGTTTTCCGGCAAGATGCCACCAATGGCAACGATAGGTACATTTAGTTTGGCTTTGGCCTGATGCAGGGTTTGCAGTTGGGCAGGGGCGGCTAAGGGTTTGGAGGTGGAGGGGAAAAATCGGCCAAAGGCGACATAACTTGCGCCTTCAGCTTCTGCAGTAATTGCCAGTTCGAGCGAGTTATAGCAGGAGACGCCGATGATGGCATCCTTACTCAATCGTTGTTTTGCTAGGGCAATGCTGCCATCGGTTTGTCCTAAATGAACACCATCTGCGCCAATGCTTGCGGCCAATTCGATGTTGTCATTGATAATCAATGGGACTGCGTGTTGGCGGCAGAGTTCAAGTAACTTTGCCGCTGTGACAACTGCATCGATTGGGTTTTTATCTCGATATTGCACAATAACTGCGCCGCCACGAATAGCTGCTGCTACTTCGTTGAGTAGGGCGTCAGTGGTTTTGTTGTCTGGTTGGGTGATGGCATAAAGTCCGCGAGTTGGCAGTGTGATCATTCTTCTTCAACCCAGAACAAACGTTGCGGAATCATTTGGCCTTTGCCGGGACGATAGGCGTGGCTTAGGCTGTTCCAGGTGTATTCCTGAGCTTCCATAACAGCTTGGACCGGATCGAGTCCGTGCGCCAGTAGCGCGGCAATAGCTGATGCTAATGTGCAACCGGAGCCGTGATAGCTATCCGGCAGCCGGTCCCAATGGTAGGTTTCCCACAGCCGTTGGTCATGGAATAGTTGATTCGCAACTGTTGGCGTTGTTTCATGGCCGCCGGTTATAAGGACGTATTTGCAACCGGCTTCCAACAGTGTCAAACCGCAATCATTAAGGGCTGTTAAGCCCGTAAGTCTGCGAGCTTCTTGGCTGTTAGGGGTAATTACTGTCGTTAGTGGCAATAATAAATCGATGATGCTGGCAATTAACTGATCGTTCGATAATTCGGCGCCGCCACCTGCGGCAAGAACCGGATCGAGTACGACCGGAATATGCGGGTATTGTTTGATAATTGAATGGATGGCTGTCACGGTGTCGTGATGACCGCAAAGTCCAATTTTAAAAGCGCTGACGGGTAAATCATCCAGTAAGGTGTTGGCTTGGCTGACAATATCTTCCGGTCGTTGGGGAATTAGTTTGGTGACATTGCGGGTATCTTGCTCAGTTAGCGCAGTGATAACACTGGCTGCATGACATTGGTGGCTGATCAAGGTTTCGATGTCGGCCTGAATACCAGCGCCGCCGCTGGGGTCGTGGCCGGAAAAACTGAGGACAACTGGACGGGTAGGGGGCATGAGAACTCCTTAAAAGCTGTCTGGGATGTAGCTGGTTTGATAGGTATTGATGCAATTGTTGGCAGATAGAGTTAGCCGCCATTGCTTAAACTTTATAGAAAAGCTTTTTTGAGAAAACTAATGAAGTTTTACGACGCGTCGCAGACGCTATTTTGAGATGAAGCTACCGGGCAGTTTAACTGCCCGGTAACCAATACAGCTTACTTCTGTTTGTTACGTTCGCTAACTTCTTTGATAACTTCGTCAGCCACGTTTTTCGGGCACGGTAAATAGTGCGAGAACTCCATGGAGAACTGTCCACGACCTGAAGTCATGGTACGTAAGTCACCGATGTAACCAAACATTTCGCTCAATGGTACATCTGATTTAATACGCACACCGCTTGCGCCCGCATCCTGAGATTTGATCATGCCGCGACGACGGTTAAGATCGCCGATAACATCACCTACGTGATCAGATGGAGTAAACGTATCAACCTTCATGATTGGCTCCAATAATTGCGGGCCAGCTTTAGGGATAGATTGACGGAAGGCAGCTTTTGCGGCAATTTCGAAAGCAATCGCTGATGAGTCAACGGCGTGGAATGCACCGTCAGTCAGGATAACTTTGAAGTCCAAGATTGGGAAGCCTGCCAATACGCCTTTGTCCAACATGCTCTTGAAGCCTTTTTCAACTGCTGGCCAGAATTCGCGTGGTACGTTACCGCCGGTAACAGCAGATTGGAATACAAAGCCGGTGCCTGGTTCGCCTGGCTCGATCTTGTAGTTGATCTTGCCGTATTGACCAGAACCACCTGATTGTTTCTTGTGGGTGTATTCGTCTTCAACCGGCTTGGTGATGGTTTCGCGATAGGCCACTTGTGGCTTACCAACAATAACTTCAACGCCGTGAGTACGTCTTAAGATGTCGACTTTAATATCAAGATGCAACTCGCCCATACCTTTCAGGATGGTTTCGCCGCTGTCTTCATCAGTTTCAACGTGGAATGATGGATCTTCCTGAATCATTTTGCCTAAAGCGATACCCATTTTTTCTGAGGCAGCTTTGTCTTTAGGGCTAATTGCTAAGGAAATAACAGGATCCGGGAACACCATCGGCTCTAAAGTCGCTGGAAATTTTGGATCGCACAGGGTATGTCCTGTTTGAATGTTTTTCATACCTAATACAGCAACAATATCACCGGCTTGCGCTGATTCTAATTCGTTACGGGTATCAGCATGCATTTCAACGATACGACCGATACGCTCGGTTTTACCGGTGAATGTGTTAAGTACGGCAGTACCTTTTTCCAATTTACCTGAGTAAATACGTAAGAACGTTAATGCACCAAAACGATCATCCATAATTTTGAATGCTAATGCGCGCAATGGCTTTTCAGCATCAACAGTCGCAAACAAGCCAGTAGCATTACCTTCTAAATCAACTTCAGGTTGTGGATTAACTTCAGTTGGGCAAGGTAAGTAATCGATTACACCGTCAAGAACCAGCTGTACGCCTTTGTTTTTAAACGAAGAGCCGCAGAAAGTTGGGAAGAAATCAAGATGAATTGTACCTTTACGAATACAACGTTTAATGGTTTCGATGTCAGGTGTTTCGCCTTCGAGATAGGCTTCCATAACGTCATCATATTGATCAGCCACTTGGTCGATCAATTTTTCGCGCCATTCTTTAGCAGTTTCCACCATGTCGGCTGGAATGTCTTGAATAACGTAATTCATTGGATCGCCTGAGTTATCCCAGATCCAAGCTTTTTCGGTTAATAAATCAACCACGCCTGAGAATTCGTCTTCTGTACCAATTGGTAAAGTCATAACGACAGGCACTGCACCTAATACTTCTTCAACTTGCTTAACAACGCGGTAGAAATCGGCACCGATGCGGTCTAATTTATTGACATAGATAACGCGTGCTACTTTAGAGTCATTCGCATAACGCCAGTTAGTTTCTGATTGAGGCTCTACACCGCCTGAACCACAGAAAACGCCGATACCGCCGTCTAATACTTTTAATGAACGATACACTTCGATTGTAAAATCAACGTGTCCCGGGGTG
>Ga0208630_100256_pt1 | contig 13093 bp, 13 predicted proteins | sample LakWasMet32_HOW6_2_FD_183874 | JGI IMG/M metagenome (GOLD analysis project Ga0208630, IMG submission 183874) | Freshwater sediment methanotrophic microbial communities from Lake Washington under simulated oxygen tension - Sediment Metagenome... | ecosystem: Environmental > Aquatic > Freshwater >... | reverse complement strand
TCTGAAGTCATACATCAACCCCCAGGCCCGGCAAAAAAACAGCGCTACGATTCGATTGCGGTTTCCTGCCATAAATTCTTTGGTTTTCCATCACCCGCCGGTCTATTCATCACCCGAAAAAAACTTTATCAATACTTTACCGAGCAATTTTCGCGCATCCATAACCCCGAATATATTCATCATGTGCCGGGCACTATCACCTGTTCAAGAGATGCGGTGAAACCAGCCGAGTTTCATTTTTTCAGCACGGATTCAGCATTTTCTAAACAATCCGCTGATGCCGGACGGATATTAACGCTTACCCGAGAGCTCCTTAGGCAAATGCAAAGTCATTTACCACAATGGCAAGCAACCCGTGCCAATGATGCGTCGAATACTGTGTATTTCAAAAAACCATCAGCGGCGATAGTCAAAAAATATTCATTGGCAACCATGAACTTAGCCGCGAAATCCGGTCCCGCCAGCTATGCTCATGTGGTGGTAATGCCTCATGTTACCAACCAAATCATTACCGAATTTCTCAGCGATTTAGAGTCAGACACTACCCATTCCAGCTAGTGATTTGAACTCGTGGTACTGATATTTCTGTAATCAAAAAAGAATAAAATGTTATTCACTGCTAAATGAAGCCAGATTACTGCCTTTTTTCTGCTCGTTCTCTATTAGCCGGCCTAGGGCGCTAAGCTCTTCGGCCAGTAATACCAACAAATCATCCAGCGTAACAATACCGATTAGCCCGCCAATATTATCTACCACCGGCAAGCGCCGCACGCCTTTGCTGCGCATATACTGGATGGCCTCGTATAACCCGCAATTGTCCTGCACCGAGGCGAGTTCCGCGGCCATGATGTCGCCAACCGTAATAAAGGTCGGATCGACTTCGGAGGCGATAATTTCCACAACCAGGTCGCGGTCGCTGATAAGGCCGATCGGTACACAATGATCGCCACGATTCTCGACCACCACCACGGTACCGACATTGCGCTCTCGCATAAGCTTGGCTGCCTGCAACACCGTTTCGTTGCGTTCAGCAATAATTACTTCGCGGGTACATATTTCAGAGATAGGCATAATAGCTTCCGCTTTAATAGGTCGTTAATTTATGGAGGTTAAATTTAACGTCCTTTTAAATTACCACCAGCGTGTTTTTTGGGAGACAGCGCTAGGGCGTTAAGCGCTAATTAATCGATCTTGATCGTTTTACGTTTGCTTTTTTCAGTCTTTGGAATAGTTACTTTTAATATGCCGTCTTGAAAAGACACTTTTGCGTTGTCACTATCGACATTATCGTGCTGCGAAATTTAAGCTGAGGATAATTTCACATAGAAAATCTAAAATAAATATCCGTACAAATACCTAATATAAGCTTGCCTGCATTAACATTCGTCAGGCTGAACAATTATTTATGAGTTATAGCCGTGTATACCTATCGCTAACGCCAAAGCCAAAGCCGGAACTGTAAGGGTTAAGACACCGGATTGTCGATTCACTTTAATGATGCAATCCGCGTGACAATATTGGGTATAATCAAATAAAAGTGACAGAAAATATTGTCCCGTGCCACGAAAAATTGGCATTCGACATCAGTTGTCGCGTGCCAATTTTTCGTGGCACTCTAGTGCATGAATTATCAATAAGTTACAAATATTAAATTGCCATTATTTTATGTCACTCAGTACCTAGTCGGAGACATTGCTTGCAGTGACAGTGCCAATTTTACTGTCACTGCGTGATTTTTATGAATCAATACAATGAATTTTTCCCATCGAACCATGAGTAAATCGAATCATTGATACTTTCGGACTATATCTATAAGTTTTGTGCAATTTAGATGTTAATACTCATGGCTATCTTGTTGAGAATACGAGGGGATTTTTCAAAAAATGTTATTCTGCGAAGCTACCTGCTATCTTGAATAGCGGCAGTCGGCCATTATGTGAAGTTTCCTTTTATGCAAAGTGTCTTGGTTTCGAATAGTTGACATTAGAAATCAAGCGGATTGGGCGCAGCAGCCCGAAAAAAAACTTGTCATAATTTTTGCAAACTTCAGGAGTCGATTCTCTGTTGTTTAATTCAAAAAACAACCCTCAGCACTACAGATAGCTATTTCCAGATAAAATAATTCCCAACAGGAAAACAATCATGCGTAATTTATCCGTCATGTCGACAAAAAGTGAGAATTCGATACACCTGATGACATCGACTGGAATAAACGCTGATATTGCTCCTTTTTGGTGTATTTGAATGCTTGTTTCAATTCATGGAAATTATGCAAAGATTACGTGCGAGGTAGAGGCTTTAAAGCCAGCTTAAATCATGGTTGTGCCAAAGCCGCTACACATAAAAAGAAACTTCACATAACGGCCATGAAGAGTCAGTCGCAAGTTTACAGTGAACGGCTGGTAACCCTTAAAATCGGTCATTCAGCTATAGGTTTAAAAAGAATAACCTCTCCAAATAAAACCAGTCTATTATAGATTTATTAGTGTTGGCGAGTTCGCCATGCGCCGGGTGGAACGCCCAAGTGTCGTTTAAAACCTCTTGCGAATGCGGCTACATTGTCGTAACCCACATCAGCAGCAATTTCTCCAATGCCTTGCCGCGTCTCATCCAAAAGCCGCCCTGCAACATTCATTCGCCATTTCGTCACGTAGGCCATAGGACTGTCACCTAACGCAGCCGAGAAACGTGCCGCAAATCGTGATGGGGACATTGCTACACCATGAGCAAGACGCTTTACCGTCCAGCTATCTCCGGGTCGGGAATGGATCATGGAGATTGCTTTACCCACCACCGGGTCTTTAACCCCAGCAAGCCATCCTGATTTTAAATGTGTAGCCTCTATGTGTAATCGCAGAATCTCAACACAGAGTAACTCCAAAAGACGATCAATCACGTAAGTACTGCCCTGTGTCATTTGTTCTGCTTCCCGCGTCATCCAGTTAAGGACTTCCGGCAAATTGTGCAGGCTTCCTGGACGTAGTGCTGAGACGTGAAACAGTGAAGGAAGCGAAGCAAAAAGGGGATTGAGCTTTACGTTGTGCATCATAAACACGCCGCATATCAGCGAGGTGCTACGTACCCTATGCTTCTCATCCGGTTGAAATGGATTACTACTGCCGGTAAGCAACGCTTCAGCTGTGATTGCCTTTCCGCCTGTACCTTGCGAAATCCGATGGGCCGCACCACCAAAACAAATTGCCATTTCTCCCGCTTCGATAGTTATCGGTTCCTCATTATCAGGCGTTATTTCAATATACCCGCGCTTAACAAAATGAAAAGCAATCACATGGGCACCGTTCGGTACCTTCAGAGCTGTCCGCAATAGCTCAGCGTTGGGGAGGCGAACAGCCCAAGGAGCTGCGTAGTCCTCATTAAGCAGAATACTGCCGCTAACCCGTAAAGAACTTAAAACATCACTTAATGCATCATAATTGACATTATCAGTCGTTTTAGCATTATATTCAGTTGATTTGAGCATTGTTACAACCTAGTCGCGTTATTATACTGTGTGTCACGTTACATCTAAATGAGGAGTTATTCAACATGTCTGAAACTACATCTGTTTGGATCGCAATAGGGCTTGATATTGCGATGATTATATACACGCTTTGGGTTGTATCTCTGGGCAAGGGAAATGGCAAGTTGCCGGTGGATATTGGCATCGGGATGTTGGCATGGTTAGCTTTATTGCATGCGGGGCAATCTACAAAAAGTATGTTCCCCTCTGAATTATCTGGCATTATTTTTCTTGTGATTATTTTTGTGGCAGTCGGTGTTGTTGGAGCTATGTTATTTCTGGTTCCGCAAATTCGGAAGCGACTTTTGGCGTTAGACCAGCAGCAATTGATGCTGATGCAAGGTATCCGAGTATTTTTCGGTGCAAACTTTTTAATGATGGCGAGTCTTGGCAGCCTGCCTAAAACATTCGGCATACTGGATGGTTGGACACATATTGCTGCCGGTTTTTTTGGACTCATTGCTGCATTCGCCTTAGCCAGGGGAGCAGACGGAATACGTCGGGCCTGGTTTGCCAATATCTTTGGCGTGGCGGATATTTTGATAGTTGCCAGTACGCTATCCCTGGTTTTGTTACCTACGCTTACTCCTTACCATACCATGATGTATGCAGTATTCCTTCCCGCCCCGCTTTGGCTGTGGTTTCACATCGTATCGATCTGGAAATTGATTGAGAATCGTCCTGTCGTCAGTCAGGAGGTGAACGCATGATCAGTCATTCCCAAAGATGTTATGGTCGTAAGTCTGCAAACAGGATTGATGGAATTCGTGAACCTGGAATCGAGGGGGCGAGGCTGCTGATTGAATCCTATTACTTCGCATTTAACAATAAGGATCTGGAGGTATTTGGCAAGGTGTGGGCTAATCATCAACTTATTCAATTGAACAACCCGCTTGGCGGTATCTTACGAGGCTATGAGGCCATTGCTGCATTATATGAGCAGGTTTTTATGGGAGCGACTTCCGTTTGGGTTGAACTCAGTGACATTGTTGAGTTTCAAACCGAGGCCATGATTGTCTTTGCTGGTCGCGAATCGGGCGAATTCACCAAAAACAACCGGACCTTGCCGCTTTCGATTCGAACCAGCCGAGTAGTTCAGTGGTTTGGCCCGGAGATTGGCTGGAAACAAGTGCATCATCACGGCTCCATCGATGATTCCCATCTGCTTAATGTGTATCAGCAAGCTGTGCGTGGCGAATGATACGGTATTTTAATTCTTCAATAGGGTGATAAATGAACAATGAAATAACCACAGAAATGTATTGGCTAGTATTGACAATAGTAATGACTTCTCTTTTTTGGGTGCCCACTATTTTAAACCGCATTGTTGAGTTGGGGGCTTGGGAGACCTTACAGATCCCCCTGCTTCGGCCAAAAGCCGGGTGGGCTGATAGACTGATGAAAGCCCATGCAAATGCAGTCGAAAATCTTGTGCTGTTTGCGCCACTGGTTCTGGCTATTCAATTGACCGGCAACGGGACTTCGGCTACCGCCATTGCTTGCTTAGTGTATTTTTTCGCCAGGCTTGTTCATGTGCTTGCCTATGTTGTGGCGATCCCGGTAGTTCGCACACTTGCTTTTGCAACAGGATTCTTTTGCCAGATGACACTGGCGTTGACTATATTGAAAGTAATCTAACCGAGATTTTTTATGAGTATTAAATTTTATTACGGCTCGGGATCGCCATTTTCATGGAATGTGTGGCTGGTACTTGAGCACAAGCAACTTCCCTATGAGTTCAAATTGCTGTCGCTTCAAAATGGCGAATTGAAACAACCGGACTATTTGGCCATCAACCCTCACGGCAAAGTGCCCGCCCTTAGTGATGATGATTTCACTCTCTGGGAAGCATCAGCCATTGTTGAATATCTGGAGGAGCGTTACCCGGAACATCCTGTTTTCCCCTCTAATCTTAAAGACCGGGCCATTTCCCGTCGTTTGTCAGCCGAAGCCAATAGCTATTTGTATCCGGTATTACGGAAGTTAATGGAACTTACCCTGTTTCGCGCTGATGGCGACGGCGAACCGGCAGACATTGCAGTTGCGCTAACTAATTTGGGCCATCAGCTTAACTATTTTGAAAATGCCCTGAATGACGACTATTTTGTTGGTACTATGTCTGTGGCGGATTTTACAATCTACCCATTGCTGGCCTTGGTCAGACGACTGCATGAAAGACGTCCTCAACTGGGTGCAGACAATTTAATCGGGTCTAATCTGGCTGGATTTATGGATCGTATTGAGCAACTACCTTATTTTATTAAAACCACTCCGCCACATTGGAAAGGATAAATCATGTCGGTTCAATTAAATAAACCTGTTTGTGTCATTGTTGGCGTTGGTCCTGGCAATGGTGCCGCTTTTGCACGGCGTTTCGCATTGGAAGGTTATCAAGTGGCGCTCTTATCTCGTAGTACCGATTTTACGGTGGAGCTTGCAAAGGAAATTGATGATGCTCGGGCATATAAATGCGATGTGACTAATCCTGTTTCGATAAGCGATACGTTTACAAGCATCCGCGCTGAAATGGGCGAGGTCGATATACTTATTTTTAATCCGGGTGCTGGGATATGGAAAACTGTTGAAGAAATATCACCCGAAGAATTTGAGCAGAGCTGGCGAGTCAACGCGTTAGGTGGGCTTCTGGTTTCGAAGCAGGTTATTCCATTCATGAAGCAAAACAAACGGGGAAATATCATCTTTATTGGGGCGACGGCCTCGCGTCGCGGAGGAGCTAGAACAGCGGCCTTTGCTCCTGCAAAAGCTGCGCAAAGGAGTCTTGCCGAGTCGATGGCTCGTCACCTTGGCCCATCTGGAATCCACGTTACTCATGTCATACTGGATGGGGTGGTGTATACGCCTGCAACGCGTGAGATGATGCCTGACAAACCAGATGATTACTTTATTCAACCGGATGATATTGCCGATGTGCTGGTTCACCTCACACAACAAAAGTCGTCTGCATGGTCATCCGAGATTGAAGTACGCCCATTTGGTGAGGTCTGGTAACATTTTATGCTAAGTAAGCCACTTTGTTTAATCGCCAAATGAAAGAGGATAAGCTATTTCTTGTATGTGGAAAAAACTGACGTAAACTTTTAAATAAAGTCACCGAATCAAATGCATCATAATGACAAAAATGTCCTCAGTATTTTCGAAATCAGTATATTGATCAATCATGTGAAAGTCTCCTTTCCGTCAGTATGCTGCCATTTGAAAATGTGGGGCGAGTGACTCTTGTGGGTCGGTGACTGACTTTCGCGACTAGCCGCAGTCGGCCATCAAAAGACACTTAGTAGTTTCACAGCAATGTCAAGTATATGCTTTACAGCCGACGTTCAACGCAAAGCTCAGCGGAGTGGCGTTAGCGCGGTCCGCTGGATTGCTTAGCTAGGCATCTAAGTTTACTCTGACCCCAGTTATTCATATCTATCCAATTGGTTGTGTCATGGAAATCGACGACCTCGTGCGAACCAATTAAATATACAGAGGAGCCATCCGCCGCCAGTGATACCCTTGATGAGCTCTACCATCCCATTCATGTAAGGTATGTCGGATGCCTTTTTGCCGAAGAATCTGGCTTAATGTGTGATTATTTTGCAGAAACGGATCGTCTTTCCCGATTACCAAAACAATATCCATTTTTTTGAGTTGATCCAATCGCCAATCACAATTCAGATTGGGCAAAAAATGCGTGGGGGTGTGAAAATAAACGTTTTCGTCGTAATAACCGTCAAACAAATTCCGAAAATGCTCAACATTTAGCGTTAAATCAAAGCGTCCAGAGAATGCAACGAGTTTTTGAAACAATTGAGGATGTCGGAAAGCCATATTGGCTGCGTGGTAAGCGCCCAAACTGCATCCGAAAGCGATCATGCATGGATGCGGATTTTTCACGGAGATAAAGGGCATGACTTCATGAAGAACGTATTCTTCAAAATGCAAATGGCGTTGAATTCTATCTGCGGGATGGCGCCATGAAGAATAAAAGCTATCGTGGTCGATACTGTCTAAACAAAATAGTTGAATATGCCCGGCATCGATTTTGTTGCGCAAACTCTCGACGATTCGAATATTTTCATATTCGTAAAATCGCCCATCGCGTGTCGGGAACATCAACACTTTTGCCCCGGCATGACCAAAAACCAGCAATTCCATATCCCGTCCGATATGCGGACTGTACCAGCAATGATATTCGCGATTCATAGCTCGAAAAAAAATTAGCCAAAAAAGGTTATCAGTTCCTGCAATAAAGCCTGTTCCTGCGCCGCTTGATGAGAATATTCGAAGTGCCCAGCCTCAAGTACGAATAACTTTTTTGTTCCGGCCCAGGCATTGTAAATGGCGAATTGTCCTGGGGGCGCGACGACAGGATCAAAAATGGCGGCTGCAAAATGCGCAGCTTGCAACCCATAACTGGCTGCAGTAGCGGCATCATAATAGCGTAATGTTTCAGACACATTACCATGCTGCCGCGCATATTCCTGTACCGCAGCGGCGCTGCCACAAGTGGGCAATTTTAAACGTAGCGGCTGCTGTCCAAAACTCGGTACGTTAAAATGAGCGCGTTGGATACGCGGATCCCACGGTACCCCTAAAGCACCAATCCCGCCTCCGAAACTGATCCCCATATAACCAATTTGTCCGGTAACCTCAGGAAATAAAAACAACAAGCTTGATACCGCCAGCCATAAATCATCAACGCAACCTCCCAATACATACCGTTTAGGATTATCTATATCATGCAGGACATGATATTGCGGCTGATCGGAAAAAACGCTGCAGCGGCTACGGGATAATCCACGAAAACAGGGAAACAATAATACTGCACCGGGAATCGCCAAATGGTAGTCCGGCTGATCTCTGCCACCGTACCCGTGACCTACAACGATACCTTGGGTAATCGGCTGATACTTTGGCACCAGCAGCCAACCACCTACAGTGATATTGTCAGTGGAGTGATAACTGAGGTCGTAACTATCATAGTCAGCGTGATCCCCATCAGAAAGTTTTATGAGGGGTTGTGGATCATGGTGTAACACCTGTTCATAACGTTGCCGCCAAAATTTAGCGAAATCTGGAAATGCCAGTGGCGCGGGTATGGTCAATAGATCTGCCAAGCTATAGCCGTAGCTCGGATCAAAGGAATAACTGTGTTCGAATTGCATCACTCTAGGAAAACCTTAATCTTAACGTTAATAGATTTTAGACAAGTAACTCTACAAATACGGTAAGGTTTTTAATACTTTCCAGGATATTTTTAAGATTTTATCCTGGGAGAGTCTTTGCGTGTTGGTAAAGCATCCGCTTTTTGCTATGCGAGTAGCTGTTTATCGAGTAAAGACGTTACTGGGTATCATGCCCAAAAAAACCTCAAAAATTAACCGCGGGGTAAATTATTACCTATATCGATAGAGCAATATTTAAGTAGCTTACGACTTGGTAAGCGCAGTTAAGTGTTTGAGTCTGTGTTGACAAATCAAATACAGAGTTAAACTGGCTTCGAGATTTTGATAATGTGGTTACACAAATAAAGAAGAGTTAGCGATGAAAATTAATAAACCTGATCAAGACTATATAGAAAATGCAAGACTTTTAACTGAGGAGGAAGCGGAACGTTTGCAGTCCAGAATGTCCGAAAAGCTGAGACGCCAACTAAAGAAAGAAAAATTTAGCACGCTGGAAGCATTGGCTATACAGCTTCAGCGAGAGGACGAGCAGCTTAATGAATGGCGCCAGGCGTTGCGTAAAAACAGTGCCAAAGAAAAGAGTTAAATTTCAGATTTAGCATATTGATTAGACAAAAAACGTAACCACGACAGAGCATTTTTACCAGTGGTTTACGAGTTGACCGTTTGCACTTACATGTTAAGCACTGTTCATACTCCCGACAAAATCCAGCCATTTCTGTAGCAAGATATTTTTGAGCTATTTCTCAGCGTAATCGCCTCGGATAATATCTCTTTTAGCCTCTAGCCAATCTCGAAGCTCGTTGCCTGGATAAAAGCCGCGTTTTTCAGCTTTGTAATAAGCGGCCTCAGCAATCCTGTCCTCAAGCCCAACAGGGTGAGCGGAGCTGTTGTCTGTCCTGGTCAACCCGTATATTACTAGCTTGATAAGCCCCTGTGGTGAGCTGCCCTGGAGACCGATTGAAGCCGGTTTCAGCTCTGCGAGAGTGCCGAACCAGCGATCCCATATTGACAACACCGCACCATAATTACGGTCATGTTCATGACGCTGGGTTGAATGATGCACGCGGTGTAAATACGGAGTAATCATGACCCGGCTAAGAAATTGCTCTCCTCGAAATGTAATATTGGTGTGGTGCAGCATAGTGAACACTGTAGTGATCGTCTCATTTACTAGCAATAATGCCCCATCAATGCCTAAAACGACAATCAACACCGCTTTCATGAGGTTGATGATTAGTATTTCCAGAAAATGTAGCCGAAATGCCGTTGACACATTTAAATATGGATCGTTGTGATGCACCTTATGAAACATCCATAAGCAATCAAAGGTGTGACTGGCTTTATGCAAAAAATACAACAACAAATCGATGGCCAAAAACGAAAGAACCGCTTTCAAGACAGGGTTTGAAACAGCGTTGAGCACTCCTTTATCAGCGGTATGCGCCGCCAACATCACTAGCGCTGGCACCGATAATAAGGTCATCACAACACTATTGACGATGAATAACCCGAGATTCGTTCGATAGGACTGCCGCAGATATTTGCTGAGATGTTTTTCTCTGGGCGAGTTACATTCAACGATCACGAAGAGGGCAAAAAATAGGCACAAGGTCACTGTTGTCACCGTGCCTGGCGACAGATTGATGAGCCAGGTGATATAGGATTGTAGTAAAGTCGCTGGAGCGTTAAGTTCGTTTAACATGGCTATCTCCTCATTACCAAACTGACGTAAGTAGTAGAGCAAAATTAGCTTAACTGAAGATTATTAACTCAGTATGACAGTTAAAGTTGGTATGTTAGTAAGCTGCTCGTTATCTAAACACGAAGTCGGACGGCGTATGTCACCGCGTCCAAATCGCAATTTGATGTGTTTTCTAAGCGGCAGTCTTTTCAGGTAAATTGAAATAAAGCTTTAACCTTAAAATGTAATGATGCTGGTTTCTCCAAATTCGCTTAGGGTTTTAACCCTTATGAATCGCGGTTTCAACACCATTCTTGCGGCACAATTTTTTTCATCACTGGCCGGCAGTTTTTTGATCCCCATGAATGCCTTGCTGCAACATCGCGGCCATCAGCTCATGGGTTCGGGGCACTCGATCGCTGTACAAAACTTCAATGAAAACTTGAGCATTTTAATGATGCTTGGCGCTTATGCCTTAATGATTAAGGTCGGGTTGGCCGTGAATACCATCGTGATTGTATCTGGGCTGTTTGTGTCGCCAGCAATGGCTTGGCTAAACAAAAAACATGATCATGGCCAGGATTGACATCAAGACATTTCTGTCGGCGTGCAACACTTTCAGTTGGTGGGTTTTGTCATTAGCAGGTAATGAACAAGCAGTACGCTTCTGACTACTAAGAGATTAGTGGGGCGGAATTTGTACCGTTTGATTTTCATTTACCTGTTCGAGGATATCCCAATGAACGACAAGTTTAATTTTTCATCAGTAGCGCTGGGGATTGCCTTAGCGCTGAGCAGTAGTTCTATTTTTGCTGCCAAACCCTCAACCCCTATTGAACACGTTATCGTAGTAATTGGTGAAAACGTGAGCTTCGATACCTTGTATGGTGCTTACCAACCACCCCAAGGCCAAACGATAAAAAACTTGCTGTCCCAAGGTATTATTAATGTTGACGGTACACCAGGGCCTCACTACGCTAAAACCCTGCAACGCCAAGGTCAAAATCCTACCGATAAATACAGCGCCAAACCGTTGTATGAAGCAGCTTATGATGTATTGCCGCAGCCCTTGCAAATCGGTATTCTTGATCCCAGCACTTTTCAGTTTTTAAGCGGCACGCCAGATACACGATTTCCTGCTGATCTTCCTGCCGGCCCATTTCAAATCACAAAATATGTCCCCTATGGCTCTGGCAACTCGGCAACTGGGGATCCAGTTCATCGCTTCTTCCAGATGTGGCAGCAAACCGGTGGCAATAACCGTGATCATAGTTTATTTACCTGGGTAGCAACGACGGTTGGAACAGGTGGCGACAACGGCTCTAACGGTCCCACACCCGACAATACCCAGCAGGGTGGAGAGCTAATGGGGTTTTTTAATATGTCCCAGGGAGATGCGCCAATCTTCAAGCAATTGGCAAGTGAATACGCGTTAAGTGACAATTTTCATCAATCCATCATGGGCGGCACTGGCGCTAACTTTTTCTCGATTGCGACAGCTGATGTGGCGGTTTTCAACAATGCCGGATTACTTGCCACACCACCTAGCAACCAAATTGAAAACCCAAATCCCTTAGCTGCGACAGAAAACTTTTACACACAAGATGGTTATGCCGGAGGGTCTTATGTTAATTGCTCAGATGCTAATCAGCCTGGCGTGGCGTCAATTTTAAGCATTCTCAAAAATAATCATCGCTCCAGCAATTGTGCTAAAGGCGCGTATTACTTGGTCAACAACTACGATGTACCGTACAACGTTGATGGCACGGCTAAAGAACTTGCTGCAAACAAATTTATCTACCCACCACAATCAGTACCAACGATAGGCGAAAGCTTATCTGCAAAAAATGTGAACTGGAAATGGTATACCGCTGGCCGTGATGCGGGAGATGTGGTTAATGATGAGCTTTATCCGCTGATCAAATCAATTGTTAATGCTCAGGTGCCAGCGGCTATCCCTGAGCCTAATCGCACCCAAATTGTTAATGCCCAGGCTTATGCATCAACCCAGACGGTTGTTTACAACAGTATCGGCGATCCGCCAAGGTGGTTAATACGCCTAGCTTGCGCGATCACTTAAAAGGCATGGAAACGTTTTTGAATGATGTCAGCAATGAGACCTTACCGGCGGTATCTTTTGTTGTGCCCAAAAATCTGATTAGCGGACATCCTGGATATTCTGCCCCGGTGCGCTATGAGATGTTTATAAACGACTTGATTTCTAAAGTTAAGTCCAAGCCTGAGCTGTGGGCGAATACGGCAATTATTATCACTACCGACGAAGGTGGCGGCTATTTCGATACCGGCGCCATTCAAAATCTGGACTTTTTCGGTGACGGACCCCGGATTCCATTCTTAGTCGTATCGCCTTATGCAAAAAAAGGCCATGTTGATCATGTTTATCAAGATCATGCGTCAATCCTGAAATTTATTGAATATAACTGGAAGTTAAAACCTTTATCTTCACGCAGCCGCGATAACCTGCCTAATCCTGTTCACGACGAACATGTATATGTCCCTGCTAATCAACCAGCTATCGGTAACTTGACCAGCATGTTTGATTTTTCTGGCGAGCATGATGCCGATGAAGAGGAAAATGACTTAACAAAATTGAAATTTCAACATGCTCATAGGGATTAAAGTTTCTTTAAGCTGAAACGATAAATTCGGCAGGAATGCGTCTTACGTATTCCTGCTAAT
>Ga0208630_100253_pt1 | contig 13219 bp, 10 predicted proteins | sample LakWasMet32_HOW6_2_FD_183874 | JGI IMG/M metagenome (GOLD analysis project Ga0208630, IMG submission 183874) | Freshwater sediment methanotrophic microbial communities from Lake Washington under simulated oxygen tension - Sediment Metagenome... | ecosystem: Environmental > Aquatic > Freshwater >... | reverse complement strand
AATTAACACAGCAATCTGGCTGCCTTTTTCGGCTTCAAATGCAGCCAGTTTATTTTCCAATGCTGCAATTTGTTGGGGGCTGAGGGTGGCGGTCAGATCAGTCACACGATGCGATAAATCGGGAATACTCACCAACGCCACTGCCGCTGTACAGAACAGCAGCAGTAACAATCCAAATCCGTAACGGCCCAGTGTCAACATACTTTATTGTGCTGGAGCAGCGGCCGGAACTGGTGCAGAAAAATCCACCTTAGGCGGTTGAGAAATAGCTTGTTCATTTTCTACCGTAAAGCTGGGCTTGGTCTTAAGGCCGAATATCATTGCGGTGAGATTAGTCGGGAAAGATCGCACGGTAATGTTGTAATTCTTCACGGTATCGATGTAACGGTTACGCGCGACTGTGATACGGTTTTCGGTGCCTTCCAGCTGCGCCTGTAAATCTCGAAACAAGCCATCAGCTTTAAGCTGCGGATAATTCTCCGCCACCGCTAACAGCTTTGAGATAGCACTGGTCATCTGGCCTTGAGCGGCAATGAACTTCTTAAACGCCTCTTCATCATTGACCAGTTCCGGAGTGGCTTGTATGGCCCCTACCCTGGCACGGGCGTCAGTCACTTGCGTCAATACGTCTTTTTCGTGTGCCGCGTAACCTTTCACTACATTGACCAGATTCGGTACCAGATCGGCACGGCGCTGGTATTGATTTAACACTTCAGCCCAGGACGCTTTGATGTTTTCATCGCCTGATTGCAGCTCGTTATAACCGCAGCCGGACAAGCTGCTTATCATTAATAAAGCTATTAGCCACTTGAACATATTTAACCTCATTGGTTGGGTTTTAAGGGGTTTGTTATTATTTAGGTGAGTCGTCATATTCATTTCGACCGGGCGTGCTATCAAGCACCAAAAAGTAAAAAAGCACTAATCCGCCCAGTATTGGAATCAATGGCAATAGCACCCACCAGCCGCTTCGATCCGTATCATGCAATCGTCTAACGGTGACCGTCAACCCTGGCAGCAGCAACGCTATAGCGTAAATACCACCAAACAAACCCACGCCTGAAGTGGGATCAAAACTACCGGTAATATGGTCGACAATACCCAACGCCAGACTGATCAGAATATTAAACAGCACGAAAAACCAATATTCTTTACGCCGAGCCCGACCATTAAATTCGGCATATTTATTTAACGCTTGAAGATACCAATTCATGAAATTCTCCGGCTAAGTAAGTATAAATTTCTGTTCTATAGTTACATTTAGCGGCACTATTAACCACAGTAAAATTAAAGCATTAATAACTGATGTTGCGCAGAAGCGGTTTTTCTCCCGTTATTACGCCCCGAGCATCGCAGCTTTTGGTGAAATAGGCCCGCTAGGGGAGCGGCAAGGAGGCCGCTCGTTTTCGCAGGGCCAGGGATGGCCCTGCGAAAACCCTCGCCAAAAGTGAGAAGCGCAGGAAATTGGCGGAATCCGGGTCGCCTTTTCTTTGGCTACTTTCTTTTGGCGAAGCAAAAGAAAGTAGCTCGCCTGTCGGTGCGAGAACCGACATTAAAATAAACTGTCGCGATAGCGACACCAGCGATCCTTGAATATCAATAAAGATCATTTCTTTTGGTTTGCGTAACATCCGTTAATAAACCCCATCAAAAATGATTTATCTGCATAAAACCATCTTCCCTCACTACCTTAAAAATCTATCATGACTGAACAATACATCTATTCATTTCAAAAAGGCGACGGAAAAAATAAAGTTCTACTGGGCGGCAAAGGTGCCAATTTGTGCGAAATGACGCAAATCGGCCTCAATGTACCGGCCGGTTTTGTTATTACTACTCGCGCTTGTTTGGATTATCTTGAAAGCCATCAATTACCGGAAGGTTTACTTGATGAAGTAACAACCCATATCGCCGAAGTTGAAACGCTTTCTGGCAAACGATTTGGCAATCGCGAAAATCCATTATTAGTATCGGTGCGTTCCGGCTCGGCTATTTCCATGCCCGGCATGATGGATACTATTTTAAACCTGGGCCTTAATGCCCAGACCCTGTCCGGATTGATTGCGCAAACCGGTGATGCCCGCTTTGCTTACGATGCCTACCGCCGTTTTATTCAGCTGTTTGGTAAGGTGGCATTAGGCATTGATGATGAAAAATTCGATGTGCATTTCGCAGCTATCAAACAGCAAGCAGGAATAAAAGCAGATGTCGGTTTGGATGCCGAACACTTGCGCAAAATCAGCGAACTGTTTCTGCAAGTGGTGCAGGAAGAAACCGGCAAACCATTTCCTGAAGATGTCTACGAACAATTAGAGCTGTCCATCAAAGCGGTATTTAATTCCTGGATGGGCAAACGCGCGGTCGATTATCGGCGCGAGTTTCGCATTACCCCACAAATGGCCAACGGCACGGCGGTTAATGTCGTCGCCATGGTGTTTGGCAACATGGGCAATGATTGCGCGACCGGCGTCGGCTTTACCCGCAACCCGGGTACCGGCGTCAATGAAATGTACGGCGAATATTTGGTTAATGCCCAAGGCGAAGATGTGGTGGCCGGTATTCGCACGCCCAAACCGGTGCATGAATTGGCTAAGGAAATGCCTGATCTTTATAAACAATTGGTTGAGTTACGCAATAAACTGGAAGCCCATTACCAAGAAGTTCAGGACTACGAATACACCATTGAACGCGGCATTTTGTATTGCCTGCAAACACGAAACGGCAAAATGAACGCGACGGCGATGGTGCGCACCTCCGTGGAAATGGAAGCCGAAGGCCTGATCAATAAAGAACAAGCGTTGCTGCGCATCAACCCGGAATTATTGGAACAGCTGTTACACCCGCAACTTGACCCTACCCATAAAGTCCAGTCGGTGGCTCAAGGTTTACCCGCGTCGCCAGGTGCCGCGTCCGGTAAATGTGTATTTGACGCTGACACCGCTGAATTAATGGGGCGTGCCGGTGAACATGTCATTTTATTAAGAGAAGAAACCAAGCCTGAAGATATTCATGGATTTTTTGCCGCTCAAGGCATTTTAACCAGCCGTGGCGGAAAAACTTCACATGCCGCAGTAGTTGCCCGCGGCATGGGCAAAGCCTGTATTGCCGGAGCTGAAGACATCAAAATAGACGTCCGCGCCCGTCAAGCCGTCATCGGCGATCTGCAACTGCGCGAAGGCGACATCATTACTATCGATGGTAGTACCGGACTGATTTATGTCGGCAAAATCCCCACCATTGAACCGTCATTTTCTGAAGAATTAAAAACCTTATTATCCTGGGCTGATGAAGTCGCCGAATTGGAAGTGCATGCCAATGTCGATACCCCGGAACGCGCGCGCATGGCCGTCAGTTATGGCGCAACGGGTATTGGTTTATGCCGGACCGAACGCATGTTCAACGCGTCAGATCGCCTGCCTTTGGTGATTGATATGATTCTGGCTGACAGCAAAGAAATTAGAGAAGAAGCACTGGGGAAACTGTTTCCAATTCAGCGCGATGACTTTAAACAAATTTTTGAAGCGATGTCGCCCTACCCTGTTACCGTTCGCCTGTTAGATCCACCGATGCATGAATTCTTACCCAGCGAAGACCAGCTGAAAGATGAAATCAAATCGTTGAATCTTTATAAAGTGATGATTCACGGACAGCAGGTGACGCTGGATACCTTGGGCAGCCAGATTGCATTGCCGACTCCGTTCAATCAATTGAATGAGGAAATTATCAATAAAGCGATCGCTAAAAAAGAATTGATGCTGAAAAAAGTAAAAGAGCTTTACGAAGTCAATCCTATGCTGGGCCATCGGGGCGTGCGTCTTGGCATGTCATATCCGGAAATTTACCAGATGCAAATTCGCTCCATTCTTGAAGCGGCGGCATTGTGTACCCAAGAAGGCACGCCGATTTTGCCTGAAATCATGGTGCCGCAAGTGATCACGGTTCAGGAGTTGATCAAAGTAAAAACCTACGTCGACCAAATTCAACAAGAAGTCGAAAGCCAGTACGGCCTCTCCCTAAAATTTAAATTCGGCACCATGGTTGAAACTGTTAGAGCTTGTACGCGTGCCGGAGAATTAGCGGAAGTAGCCGAATTTTTCTCATTCGGTACTAATGACTTAACTCAGGCGACCTTCTCATTTTCTCGTGAAGATGCGGAAAACAAATTCCTGCCGCTGTATAACGAAACCGGTCTACTTGAAGACAACCCGTTTGAAGTGCTTGATGCCAAAGGTGTCGGTCAATTAATGAAAATGACCGCTGTTTCAGGACATGCAACCCGGCCCGATATAAAAATAGGTATCTGCGGCGAACAAGGCGGACATCCGCAATCGATTCGCTTTTGTCACCACATCAAATTGGATTATGTTTCCTGCTCGGCACCGCGCATCCCTATCGCCAGACTGGCGGTTGCGCATGCAAAATTACTGGAAGATCAATACATTCCTAATCACTAACTGGATGTTACGCAGAAGCGGGTTTTCTCCCGTTATTCCGCCCCGAGCATCGCAGCTCTTGTGCCCTGTGGGTATTTGGTGAAATAGGCCCGCAAGGGGAGCGGCAAGGAGGCCGCTCGTTTTCGCAGGGCCAGGGATGGCCCTTCGAAAACCCTCGCCAAAAGCGAGAAGCGCAGGAAATTGGCGGAATCCGGGTCGCCTTTTCTTTGGCTACTTTCTTTTGGCGAAGCAAAAGAAAGTAGCTCGCTTGTCGGTGCGAGAACCGACATTAAAATAAACTGTCGCGATAGCGACACCAGCGATCCTTGAGTATCTATAAAGAGTATTTCTTTTGGTTTGCGTAACCTTAAGCGAACTATCGTGGAAGCGATGATAAGGTGTCGCTTCCACGATTTTCAGGCGATCACTCGGCATTGCCGAAAGACGCTGAATAGTCAGGCATATCCGTTGAACTGATTAGCGCTAGATCATGGTCATCGACCGCCTCCGTTTTCTGCCACTTCACGAGTTCTAAAGTCCCATCGAAATGCTCCACGATTGCCGTGCAGCTTTCCACAAAATCCCCGGTATTAACGTATAAAAAGCCACCGATGTCTTTAATTTCCGCGTGGTGTATGTGGCCGCAAATAACACCATCCAGACCTTGATCTTGCAGCGTGCTGACGATGCTCACTTCATAATCGGAAATAAACTGCACCACATTTTTGACTTTAAATTTAACAAAGGCGGCCAGCGAGAAGTTTGACTGCCACCCCAACCAGCGCCTGATCACCCGCAGGAAACGATTGATCCAGATTAAAAAGTCATAGCCCTCGCTGCCTAGCTTGGCAATCCACCGGTGGCATTTGGCGATGGTGTCGTATTCATCACCATGGACCACCAGAAATTGCTTCCCACCGAAGGTGGTATGAACATCTGAATTTTTGACAGTAATATCACCAAAAACGTATTGATCGTATTCCCTGACGTTTTCGTCATGATTGCCGGGAATATAAATCACTTGCGTGCCATGCCTAGCTTTACGCAAGACTTTTTGAATCACCGTATTGTGATCTCTGGGCCAGTACATTTTTTTGGAAAGCGACCAAAAATCGATAATGTCGCCTACCAGATAAAGCTTTTCGCTGTCGTTGTGCTTTAAAAAATCCAGTAGAACATCGGCTTGGCATTGGGTAGAGCCCAGGTGTAAATCAGAAATCCAGATGGTTCGATAATTCATGAGGAATGTCTCAAAGAGTGCCGTGGCACCGTCTGTTGTTAATTTAAGCCGCGAAAATGACAGAATGATGACGATAATTGAATATCAGGAACCTCTGCAAACTGCTTAACAAAACCACCCTAAATGAAACAGTTGGAAACCTCGAAAAACCCAGCACGTCTACAAGCTCAGTGCTTATGCGGCATAAAAATCAAACATTTTTAAAACCCGCCAAACATAATCACACGCCCGTCATTTTCCTAAATCCAAATATATCAATTACTTAATTCATTCCTTAAATACCAGCGCTTTCGATATAAGTATTTATACGTATAGCATTTGGTAAACAGTTGGTTCAAATTGTAAAACTGATTATTTCCCAGCTAGAACAAGGAGAGTAAACAATGAACGTTCTGCAAAATTTAGTGCGCCATACGCGGCTGCTGGAAATCGTCGGTGATTTGATACGTGTGCAGGCAGAAGGCGTTGCTTTCGGTGATCTTGCCATGGTTGAAAACATCGACGGCGAACGTTCACTAGCCAAGGTGGTCGATCTTGATCGGGACGTCGTCAGCCTGCAAGTATTCTCCGGAGGCAAAGGGCTCTCTACCGACGCCAAAGTAAATTTCCTCGGTCGCTCTCTTGATGTCATCTACTCCGATAACATTCTCGGCAGAATCTTCCGGGGTTCAGGGGAATCTATCGATGGTGGACCCGAGTTACCGACTGATCCACGCATCCCAGTCGCTGGCCCCACGGTAAATCCAGTCATGCGCGTCATGCCGTCACGGATGATCGAAACCAAAGTGCCGATGATCGATCTGTTCAACTGTCTGGTGGAAAGCCAGAAAATTCCTATCTTTTCCGTCGCCGGCGAACCTTTTAACCAACTGCTGGCGCGTATTGGTTTTCAGGCCAACGCCGACGTGGTGGTGTTTGGCGGTATGGGCCTAATTTTCGATGACTATCATTTCTTTCGCACTGCTTTTGAGGAGCATGGTGTTTTTCATCGCACCGTGATGTTCGTCAATCAAGCCTCTGATCCGCTAGTTGAGCGGCTGTTGGTTCCTGATATGGCGTTGGCCGTTGCCGAAAAAATGGCGGTTGAAGGCAACAAGCGCGTGTTGGTATTGCTTACCGACATGACCGCCTATGCCGATGCAATGAAAGAATTGGGCGTCGCGCAGGAACGTATTCCCGCTGTGCGCGGCTACATGGGCGACCTTTACACGCAACTCGCCTCGCGGTATGAAAAAGCCTGTGATTTCAAGGGCGCCGGTTCAGTAACCATACTCAGTGTAACCACCATGCCCGGCGATGATGTGACTCATCCGGTGCCGGATAATACCGGCTACATCACCGAGGGCCAGTTCTATCTGCATAATGGTTTTATAGATCCGTTCGGCTCACTTTCAAGACTAAAACAGCATGTCGTTGGCAAAGCCACTCGCGAGGATCACAGTCAGATTATGAATACCATGATCCGCTTTTATTCCGGCGCGGTGGAAGCGCAAAAAAAGCAGGCTATGGCCTTTGAACTTTCGCCTTTCGACGACAAGTTGCTCAAATTCGGTCGATTATTCCGCGAGCGCTTTATGGAAATTGGCGTATCAATGCCCGTTATCCAGGCATTGAATCTTTGTTGGCTGACGCTGTCCGAATGCTTTGAGCCCAAAGAATTGCTGATGAAGCAAAACCTGATCGACAAATATTTCCCCAAAGCGACGCTGAGTATAAGTGAAGAAACGTTGGATAAAGTTGCATAAACCGTCATGGCCAAGCTAAAACTTAGCAAACATGCCTTACACGAACAACTGGAGCAATTGAAACTGTACCAGCGCTTACTGCCTTCGCTTGACTTGAAACGTCGGCAATTGACGATGGAAGTAAAAAAAGCCCAGGAAGAATACACCGCGGCCCAGTCTGCCATAGACTCTCTGGAAACGCGCATCGGCGAAGAGTTGCCGATGCTTGCCGACGAAGAATTTCGTCTCGGCGGACTTGTAAAATTAACAAATTATAAAGTCATCGAACAGAATGTCGTCGGTGTGAGATTGCCCTTTCTCGACAGCATCGAGTGTGATGTTGCTAACTATTCCCTGCTTGCTACCCCGCCCTGGGTTGACACCTTGGTGCAACATTTAAAAGATGCCACCGAACAGCGGCTGCGTGCTGAAATTGCCGGTGAACGCTGTAACACGCTCAAGATTGCGGTGCGGCGCATTACCCAACGGGTGAATCTGTTTGAAAAAATCCTGATTCCGACCGCTAAACAAAATATTCAAAAAATACGCATTTTCCTTGGCGATGCCGAACGAGCCAACGTGGTGACGTCCAAGCTTGCCAAGCAAAAACAGCAACAACAACGTGAAGCTGAAACAGAGGACGTGTTATGAGCATTATCAGCATGCACAAAGTGACTTTTATCGGTATGACCGCTGACCGCGATCGCTTATTGGCTGACCTGCAGAAAATGGGCTGTCTGCAAATTATTCCACTCGCCTCAGAGAGCGCAACAGTTGCAGATTCTGCTGTCAGCGCCGGAGCGCGCGACGCGTTGAAGTTTTTGCACGCCTATCCCCAGCGAAGACGACAAGTTCTGGATAAAGAGCAGTTTGATGCCGTAGCAGTTGAACAACAGATTCTGGAAGTCCGGAAGCGCTTACATGACCTGACCGATGAGCGTGACTTTTTAATCAAGCGTATCCAGGACATACGTCCGTGGGGCGACTTCGTATTGCCGTCGTTGCAGGAGATGGGCAACCTGCGGCTTTGGTTTTACGTGGTTCCACATAAAGAGTTAGCAAAAATCCAGGCGTCCGAGCGGGTTTGGGAAATTATCCGGCGTGATAACAAAGTTTGTTACGTCATCGTGGTAGACAAAGAAGAACCTTCAGGTATGCCCGTTCCGCGCATTCACTTTGGCAGCAAGCCTCGGCATGAATTGGAAGCTCGGCTCAACTTTGTGGAATTAGCCATAGAAGATGCTCAGGCAGAACGTGCTTATTTAACCCGCTGGCATGATTTATTTCGTGACGATCTTAATCGACTTGAAGATATAGCGGTTTGCAAGGGCGCTGCGACGCAAGTTTATAGTAACGATTCTGCTTTTGCTTTGCAGGGCTGGGCACCGATTGATAGCTTACCGGCACTCAATGATTACTCGAAAAAGCAGGAGTTTTACTTTGCCTCAGCCGCTCCCGGCCAACAAGACAACCCGCCTACCCTGATGCGTAATCCGTCCTGGCTCAGCGCCGGTGAGGATTTGGTCACTTTTTACATGACCCCGGGTTATCAAACTTGGGATCCCTCGGGCGTGGTTTTTATTTCCTTTACGCTGTTTTTTGCAATGATCATAGCCGACGCCGGTTATGCCGCTCTCTTGGGGCTTGGATTAATGTTCGGCTGGAGCAAGATGGGGCGCTCATCCTCCGGTCGCCGTTTACGTCCTTTGCTTTTGTCAGTGGTGGTCGCCTCTCTAGGCGTTGGCGTCCTGTTCGGCAGTTATTTCGGCGTCACCCCTCCCGATGAATCCTTACTGGGAAAGCTGCATGTTCTTGAGATCAGCGACACCAACCGTATGATGATGATTTCCGTTGTTATCGGTGTTTTCCATATCATCCTTGCCAATGTAATGAACGCCTATCGTTACCCGCATTGGCAAGACAGACTGCCTTCAGTCGGCTGGATCTCTGTAATTTGCGGCGGCGTTGCCCTGGCGATTAGCGGTTCGATAGCACTGTCTGGTGTGAAAGAGTCCGGCATCGTTTTAATGTCTATCGGTGCGTTATTAATCGTGTGGTTTACCTCGCCCCATGCCAAACCAATCACCCGTTTTCTTCATGGCTTAGAGGGTCTGACCAAACTGTCCGGCGCGTTAGGTGATGTCCTGAGTTATCTGCGTCTGTTTGCGCTGGGTCTTGGCGGCGCGTCACTGGCTATCGAATTTAACCACATGGCAGCTGACATCTATGCGGGCTTCCCAGGAGTCGGCTTGATCTTCGCACTGCTGATTCTCGTGCTCGGACACGGGCTTAATTTAATACTCGGCATTAGCAGCGGCGTCATTCACGGACTGCGGCTGAATGTGATCGAGTTTTTCAACTGGGGCCTCAAAGAAGAGGGAACCCTCTACAAACCATTTAAACAATCAGAGGATAATTTATGGAACCGTTAATTTTGGGACTGGGCTGGCTGGGGCTTTACGCCCCGTTAGGATTGGCTGCGATTGGCAGCTCTGTCGGCTGCATGCGTGCAGGCAGCGCGGCCTGCGGCGCTTTGTTGGAAGTTGAAAGCGGTTATGGACGTTTTATTGGCGTCGCGGCGTTGCCGTCCTCGATAACCATTTACGGCATCGTCGTCACCATGTCACTGCGTCGTGAATTGACCCTCGAAAACTCTCCGGGAATATTTGGTTTGGGTGTCCTGACCGGACTGGCGCTGTTGTATTGCGCTATCGCTCAAGGCGACGCCTGCACCGCATCAATCAATGCATCGAAAAGCAAGCAGGAAGTTTTTGGTATTTCTATTGCGCCCGCGGCGCTGATTGAAGGCTTCGCTGTCTTCGCTTTCGTCTTTGCGCTGGTGCTGGCGGCCGACATTCCGAAATAACCTAGACGAGACCAATATCATGACAGAGCAAGAACCAAGTAAAGCCGGTGCGGGTGTTCAGGACTTAGTTGATCGTATTCGAGATCAGGGTGTATTGGCAGCCACTGAGAAAGCCGCCAAGATCATACGAGACACCGAGACCAAGTCAGCAAAAATGCTGGCGGATGCTAAGCGAGAGGTCGAACAACTACGTGAAGATGCCCGTATCGAAATTGAATCTAACCGTGCCGCCGCGTTGGAAGCGCTGAAATTATCGGCACGCGATACGGTACTGCAACTCAAATCCGGTATCTCATCAGCGTTTGAAGTGTTTGTGCAGAAATTGGTGACATCAGCCACGCGCGATGAACAATTTATTAAATCCATTGTCTTGGTGTTGGCGGATCATGCACAAAAAGAGCTGATTGGCGATAAGCAAATCGAAATACTCATCTCTGAATCGATACTTACCGGTCAGCCGAACGAGCAACTAAGAGACCGCACCAAACAAACCATTCTTGGCTTATCCAGTGAAATGCTGCGTGAAGGCGTTGTGTTAATTCCATCCAGCGAAATTGAAGGCGGCGCCAGTGTGCGTCTGGTTAAAGACAAGCTGGAAATAGATCTTTCGGACAAAGCAATTTCCAAACTGCTTTACCAACGCATTTTGCCCCGTTTCCAATCAATACTCGAAGGTAGCGAATAAGCATCATGGCAGAACAGTACATTACATTGATCACCAGCCTTCCTTATCTGCCCCCGTTCGAAAAGGCCGAGCGGTCGCCGATCACGCGCCTAAGACTGGAGCAGCGGCTGCACATGCTGGAACCCGACGATGCCCGGCAACTGGTCATCGCCGAAGCCCTGGTAAGTTGGCGAATGTCACTATCCAAACCGAAGTCCGACCAAGAAATGCTGTTGCGCTGTTGTGCTGCATTGCAAGACATCAGCCAACCCGCTTTACGCGAATTTGTCGAGTTCAGACTTGATCAACAAACAATTCTGGCGGCATTACGGCTGCGGCAGCATGTCTTTGAATCGTCATTTTTAGAGCAGGTAAACGGCGCCAGTCGCTGGGCGAGGGTTATCGCGTCTAATTGGGATAGTCCGGATTTCAAACTGGCTGCGGTATATCCATGGATCCCTCAAGCTCGAACCTATATTGAAGCCAACGATGCCGGTGCACTTGACCGACTAATGATGGGCATTATCTGGCAACAACTCAGCCGTATCGCCGATAGCAACAGGTTCGGTTTCGAGGCGGTATTCGCTTTCGTTTTAAAATGGGACATTCTTCAAGCCTGGCTCGCACGTGATGCTGGAAAGGCAAAGAGCCGCTTTCAGGAATTGATTAAAGAGGTACAAAATGTCAGCTGAACAACCGCCATCAAGAACCGCGAAAATAATTGGCGTTAAGGAAAGCCTGGTGCTAATCCAGGTCGACGAAAATACGCCAATCATGAAGAATGAGCTGGGCTATATCTGTGTGGGTAATGAACGCCTAAAAGCCGAGGTGCTCAGGGTGCGCAGGCGTACTGCCGATATGCAGGTATTCGAGGATACGCGTGGCGTTAAAGTTGGCGATAAGGTGGAGCTTACCGGAGAAATGCTTTCTGCTGTGTTGGGGCCGGGTTTGTTGGGACAAGTTTTCGATGGCTTGCTTAATCCCTTGCATGCATTGGCCGATAACTATGGTTTTTTCCTACCTCGCGGCGTATCTGTGCCTGCTCTCGATCAGAAAAAAACCTGGCATTTTGAACCTATCGTTACAGTCGGTGCCAAGGTCTCTCCCGGCGGCGTTATCGGTACCGTGCCCGAAGGAGCATTCAAACACAAAATCATGCTGCCTTTTAATGAGCCTGAACCTGTTGAAATCACCTGGATTAGGAGCGGCGAAATGGGAGTTGACGAAGTAGCCGCTCGTTATAAGACCAGCAAAGGGATTGAGCGGGACATGACCTTATCCCAGCGTTGGGCAGTGCGCAAACCGATACCGGAAGCGCTTATCCGCCGCCGTTTTGCTGAGCGCCTTTACCCTACCGAACCGATTACGACAGCAACCCGCATTATTGATACGTTTTTTCCTATTGCCCAAGGCGGCACCGGCTGTATTCCCGGCCCGTTCGGTGCGGGTAAAACTGTCTTGCAAAGCTGTATCGCCCGCTATTCGACGGTTGACATCGTCATCATCGTTGCCTGCGGCGAACGGGCAGGCGAAGTGGTCGAAACCATCACCGAATATCCTGAAGCTAAAGACCCTAGGACGGGCGGCACCTTGATGGATAGAACCATCATTATCTGCAACACCTCATCAATGCCGGTCGCGGCCCGTGAAGCCTCCATTTATACCGGCATCACTTTAGGCGAATATTTTCGGCAGATGGGCTATCACGTGCTGCTGATTGCCGATTCGACTTCGCGCTGGGCGCAGGCCATGCGTGAAACCTCGGGGCGAATGGAAGAGATTCCCGGTGAGGAAGCCTTTCCTGCCTATCTCGACTCTTCGGTTAAAAATATTTACGAACGCGCCGGCGTGCTGCGTTGCCCGGATGGTTCAACGGGCAGTTTAACCATGATCGGCACTGTTTCGCCGGCAGGCGGCAACTTTGAGGAACCGGTGACTCAAGCCACCCTTGGCACCGTTAAAACCTTTCTGGGTTTGTCGGCCGACCGCGCTTATCGGCGTTTTTACCCAGCCATTGATCCGCTGATTTCCTGGTCGCGCTATCTTGATCAACTGGGGGTCTGGTTTACCGGAAATCTTGATGTCAATTGGGTGCGCGATGTTAAGTCAATGCAGCAATTGCTTGAGCAAGGCGATGGCATCTATCAGATGATGCAAGTCACAGGTGAAGAAGGTATTACCGAGGAAGACTTTATTACCTGGCAGAAATCTTTATTGCTGGACATGGTCTATCTCCAACAGGATGCGTTCGATGAAATTGATGCCTGTATGCCCCGAGAACGGCAGCTTGAG
>Ga0208630_100246_pt1 | contig 13357 bp, 11 predicted proteins | sample LakWasMet32_HOW6_2_FD_183874 | JGI IMG/M metagenome (GOLD analysis project Ga0208630, IMG submission 183874) | Freshwater sediment methanotrophic microbial communities from Lake Washington under simulated oxygen tension - Sediment Metagenome... | ecosystem: Environmental > Aquatic > Freshwater >... | reverse complement strand
TAATTCCAGTTCGATATGCGGGTATTCTTGCTGGAATCGGGCAAACACCGAGCTTAAACGCTGGGCACCAATCGTGGTCATCAGGCCAACGCGTATTGGGATCGTATACAAGCGCGTAAAGCGAATTGCATCAGCTTTTGCTGACAGACTTTCCTGGTAAATTTTGCGTAGCTTAGGTTCAACCAGGCGCCCTAGTGGCGTTAATTGGCAGCCGGATCGATTGCGCACAAACAACTCCCCACCCAGCTCATCTTCCAGTTTTTTAATTGCCTGTGTTAAAGACGGCTGCGACACATACGTAAATTGAGCCGCGCGGGTGAAATTGCTGTGGTCACATACAGCCAAAAAATAGCGAATAAAGGGCTGCAGTGCAGCTCTTTTTAGACTTTTAGAACCTCACAATCTGGCTAACAACTCTACTTTCTTGGCGCTGAACTCTTCGTCGGTCAATATGCCTTTATCTTTAAGATTGGCCAATTTCTCGATCGCCGCAAAAATATCCGCTTCTTGATTGACACCTTGAGTATTCACAATGTTTGGTTGAATTGGGAAAGGCTCAGGTTGAAAGTCATCCTGCTTTTGCACCGGCACATTGTCGATGGAAATGATGGGGAGCGAATTAACGTCGACCAGCCCATATTGACTGGTAAACGTAATAGAGCCGCCTACCGACTGTTGCTGGGAAAAACCACAGATCTGATGATCCAAGGTATCGTAAAGCGTTACATGGCCATTGGCTTCGATAGCCAGCCGCCGAATGGTCGCAAAGTAAGCGTAACGCACATTATTTTGCGCGCCTGTACTATTAGGAAATTGCAATCCAGTCGGCCACCAGTCTCCAGAACTACCGGCAGGTGGCGGCACAAATAAGCTAACCGGCCCGACGGGTCCAGAACTATTTTGTTGCTGTCCGCCAGCACCGGAAGAGTTACCAACGAAATTGCTTTGCTGCTGAGTGCCTTGATTCTGTGACTGAAAGCTGCCGCTTTGAATAAGGCCCGGTTGATTGGCAATCAGATTTGAAAGCTCTTGACACAATCCGCCTACCGAATTTTTTAAGCCGTTATTGAACATATCGCCCAACATAATCATGCCGCCTTTCATCCATTGGCCAGAACCGCCAAATTCAGGGTGACTAAACTGCGCCATAGAACCGTTACCGTTAATTACCGACTGCAACATGCTAAATACCGCATCGGGACTGAAATTATAACGTTGAGCAATGTTGTTGATTATTTGCTGGCCTTCCGGCGTAAGCTGTCTCATTAGATAACTTCACTTGGTTAAGATGGGAATTACAAAAGATGAATCGTGAGAATCAATAATACTCAGATTTTCGCCTGATTTTAATGAGCAAAGAGTAAATGAACTGGCAACTAAAAGCTCTCTTTATCAAACAATGTGGCAATTGAGTTGTGCGGTAGCGATTGTTCTAAAGCAAGTGCCTATAAATAATATGATTAGGCAGGACTGTAGAGCTTGTGTAGCGTAGCGCCGCTGGAGCGATGAGTAAACTTAGCTGTGATTCAATTTCAAGCAAGGATGTGCCGAGCATCAATCGCGAACAATGCGCTTCGTACCCCAGCACATCCTACGAGCTTATAAAAAATCAGCTTTTGTCTTTCTTAAACCAGTCCATTGCAGGGTCGGAATATAATTCTTTCATAGTAATCTGACTATCTGACTCCGACTGAATTGAATTTCCATGCTCAATAACTTTTGGTGTTGGAGTAACGTCTTCTTTTTTATTAGCCAAATTTTGGGTTTTCAACTCGTTTTTAATATCTCGCAGCAGTTGTGTTTGGGCATCTAGCCTCTCTTTAATACCGAATACTGCAAACGGCAGAAGCGTCCACAAAATTACCAGCAATATTAAAAATAATACCCAAACTATTCCTATCGAGCCAATAACATCACCCATAAAACCTCCTTAAAAAAATCTAAATCTAAGATCATAATTGGATAGCGACTTTGCTGAAACCCATCAAAAACCACAATATCAGCAACGATGGGGATCACAGCGTTCTAACTATCCATTGAGCTAACAAAACTCTGCTCAATGGCGGACAATACATCTGAAGCTTCAGGTTTAAGCAAGGCCACAGTTTTGCGCATATCCGATATATACGGTAATGAGGTGGCTTCTTGCCGGCTCCAAGCAGCCAAAGACTCTCCAAGACGCTGCGCTAAATTAGCAACGGCAAACACTCGTTGAACAGCCTCGACAGTGCCAAGCTCGTGCATTGGTATGCGTAAAGTTGGTTCTGCCGTTATTGCTATAAATCCAATTTGAGCAGATAGGGTCAAAGCAACCTTATTGTCCTCCGCTGACTCCAACGCATCGAGCACAGATCTAATCCCTAACGCCGTATGCAAGGCAACCATCAAACATATAGCCAAACGGTCTCGTCGTTCTTGGGCTTCCTTCGCCGAGGAATGAGCACGCTCAGCAAGGAGGCTCTGCTCACTCAAAGAGTGCTGGCGATCCATAATCCATATAGCAGCGATAACAGCACCGACAGATCCAAATGCACCTATCCACGAGGCTAGATCAGAGCTATTGCGAGGGAGAAACAAAAACTGCGTCTTTTCATTCAAACAAACCAAGTACCCGATAACAAATGCAGTAATGCAGCATGTGGCGGTAATCAGAAGCCCTCTTTTATTCACTTTTCTCCCGCTTTCCGAATGACTCGAAGTATAGGTAATGGCTTAGCCTTGAAGGGTGGGAACGCTGTTTGTGCCCACGCGAATTTAAAATCCGCGGCGCGAAATGGTGGGCAGAAAAGCGTTGCCCACCCTACGCATCTAAAATATCGACAACTACAACTCAGCAATTTCCAGCAAATACTCACCGTAAGCAGTTTTACCCAAGGCATTGCCGCGTTTCACTAAATCTTCCTTAGATAACCAACCTTGATGAAAAGCAATTTCTTCCAGACAGGCGATTTTAAAGCCTTGGCGATTTTCAACGGTTTGCACAAATTGGCCGGCATCAATCAGGCTGTCGTGGGTGCCGGTATCCAGCCAGGCAAAGCCGCGGCCCAATATTTCGACATTGAGCTGTTTATTTTCCAAATAAACGCGATTGATTTCGGTGATTTCCAGCTCGCCGCGCGCAGATGGCTTTATGTTTTTGGCGTGATTGACGACTTGATTGTCGTAAAAATACAAGCCGGTCACCGCGTAATTTGATTTTGGTTGTGCGGGTTTTTCTTCGATGGAAACGGCTTTGTTGTCTTGGTTAAATTCCACTACGCCAAAACGTTCAGCGTCTTTGACTTTGTAACCGAACACCGTGGCGCCCTTAGTGCGGGTCATGGCTCGTTTTAAGCTGGCGGTAAAGCCCTGGCCGAAAAAGATGTTGTCGCCTAACACCAGGCAGGTATTGCTGTCACCGATAAAGTCTTCGCCAATCAAAAACGCTTGCGCCAAGCCTTCCGGTTTGGGCTGCGCAGCGTATTCGATGCGAATACCAAAATCGCTGCCGTCGCCGAGTAAATTTTTGAAATTAAGCTGATCCTCTGGCGTGGTAATGATCAGGACATCCTGAATACCGGCCAGCATTAGCACCGATAGCGGGTAATAAATCATCGGTTTGTCGTACACCGGTAATAGTTGTTTGGACACCGCTTTGGTGATCGGGTGCAAACGGGTACCGGCCCCACCGGCGAGAATAATACCTTTCCAACTCATTGTGATTCTCCAGCGCCTAAGCCTAATCTTTCGCGGCGATAACTGCCGTCTTGTATGTGTTTGCACCAATCCAAATTATCCAAATACCACTGCACGGTCTTTTTCAGGCCGGTGTCGAAGGTTTCTTCAGGTGTCCAGTCGAGTTCTTTGGCGATTTTGCTGGCGTCGATGGCGTAACGTAAATCGTGCCCTGGTCGATCTTTAACGTAAGTGATCAAGTCCCGGTAATGGCTGATGCCGTTAGGTTTCTCGGGTTTTAATTCGTCCAAGATGTCGCACAGGGTTTGCACGACAGTGAGGTTGGCTTTTTCGTTATGCCCGCCGATGTTGTAGGTTTCGCCCAGAGTGCCTCGCTCCAATACGGTCAGCAACGCTCTTGCGTGATCATCGACAAACAGCCAATCCCTGATTTGCTGGCCATTGCCATAGACCGGCAGCGGCTTGCCTTCCAGTGCATTAAGAATAACTACCGGGATAAGCTTTTCCGGAAATTGATACGGGCCGTAGTTATTGGAACAATTGGTCACGACGATAGGCAATCCATAGGTACGTTGCCAAGCGCGAACAATATGATCGGAGCTGGCTTTGGAGGCCGAATAAGGCGAGCTGGGCGCGTAAGGCGTTTGCTCGGTAAATAAGTCATCAGTGCCATGCAGGTCGCCGAACACTTCATCGGTAGAAATATGATGAAAGCGAAAACCGGCTTTTTGCGCTTCCGGTAGCGCTTGCCAATACTGCCGGGCAGCTTCGACTAATACGTAAGTGCCGACGATGTTGGTTTCAATAAAATCCGCCGGGCCGTCGATGGAGCGGTCGACATGGGATTCTGCCGCCAGATGCATAATGGCGTCCGGTTGGTATTGTTGCAGCAGCTTAGTAATCCCGGCTGCATCGCAAATATCGGCTTGCTCAAAACTGTAACGCGGGCTTTCAGCAACAGTCGTTAACGATTCCAGATTGCCCGCGTAAGTCAGTTTATCGACGTTGATAACGGTATGTTCGGTGTTGTTGATCAAATGGCGGATCAAAGCAGAGCCTATGAAGCCTGCACCGCCAGTGATTAAAATTTTCATGAATTACTTTCCTTAAGTAGGCGCACGCGAAGTTTTTTTGTCTGGGAGGTTTTATGGTTTGCTCGAGAAAATCTCGTCCATACACAGTTGCAACGCAGTTTCCCAAGACGGCAACGCGAGTTGGTAGTGTTTTTGCAAACGCTGGGTTGATAGCCGCGAATTGGCCGGTCGTGTCGCAGGTAACGGGTAGGCGCTGGTCGGAATGGGATTGACGCGTTGGGTTTTAATCGTCAGGCCCTCTTGTTGCTTGGCTAATTCGATGATTTTTTCGGCAAAGCCATGCCAAGAGGTTTCGCCCGTCGAGGTGAGATTGTAAATTCCCGATTTAAATCCACCTTGCTGCCTTTCTTGCTGGGCTTGCCGCAAGATGTGTGCGGTGCTTTCAGCAATCAACCGAGCCCAAGTGGGCGCACCGATTTGATCGGCAACAATATTCAACTCTTCGCGCTCTTGCGCCAGCCGCAAAATGCTTTTGACAAAATTATTACCTCTGGCGGCATACACCCAAGTCGTACGCAGGATCAAAAAATCCGCAGTGCTGGCTTGAATGGCCTGTTCGCCAGCTAATTTGCTTTGGCCGTAAACATTGAGCGGGTTAGTCTGATCACCTTCCAAGTAGGCGCCAGTCTTACTACCGTCAAACACATAATCAGTAGAATAATGAATCAACAAGGCACCGCAAATTGCCGCTTCCTCGGCTAACACGCCAGCCGCTTGCGCGTTGATCAAAAAAGCCTGTTCTTGGTCAGTTTCAGCCTTATCGACTGCAGTATAAGCCGCCGCATTGACGATAATATCCGGCTTGATAGACCGGATACTGCGGCGCAAGCCATCCAGATCGGATAAATCGGCTTGAGCGCGGCTGGCTGCGACAACTTCGCCCAACGGCAATAGTGTCCTGGCTAATTCCCAGCCAACTTGGCCTTGACTACCGGTCAACAAAATTTTCATGCAAAAACCTCTGCATCTTTCAACGACAAGCCTTGCTGATCCTTGCCTGACAGCAGCGGAGCAATACCTTCGGGCCAAACAATGCCGACATCAGGATCATCCCAGCGAATGCAACGTTCGTGTTCCGGCGCGTAATAATCGGTGGTTTTATAGAGAAAATCGGCTTGTTCGGACAGCACCACAAAGCCATGCGCAAAGCCAGGCGGTACCCATAATTGCCGATGATTGTCGCCGCTTAATTCCACGCCATCCCAGCGGCCAAAGGTAGGTGAGGATTTGCGCAAATCTACGGCAACATCAAAGACGCTACCGCTAACCACGCGTACCAATTTTCCTTGCGGCTGTTGAATTTGGTAATGCAGGCCTCTTAAGACGTTTTTGCCGGAGCGGGAATGGTTGTCTTGGACGAAATTCAAACTTAAACCAGTAAGTGATTGAAAAGTAAGTTGGTTGTAACTTTCCAGAAAAAAACCGCGTTGGTCGCCAAATACTTTGGGTTCAAAAATGAGTAAATCAGGGATGGCAGTGGGGATTAGTTTCATGATATTTCGGTTGCGTTGTTTTGGGTAAGAAGAAAGCTGCGCATATCGTCGTTATCCACGCGCTGATAAATATCTGCAACCGATAACGTTAGATTGATGGACTCAAAAGTAACATCATCGCCCAAGAAATAATGTTCAGATACCCAGCCCTGAGAACGTCTGCAGACTTCTACATCAACGATGTCCTGCTCAATCAACACATACTCTTTTAAACTGGGTATAGATTGATAGGCTCTTCTTTTAATAGTTTCATCTGTTTTACGCGTGGAGGCAGATAAGACCTCGACAATAATCACCGGCGCTTCTGTGTAATAGGGATCAGTATCCTGATTGTCACAAACCACCATGACATCAGGATAAAAGAATGCTGTACCCGCTTTTACCTTCATATCTGAAGAAAAAGGCTCACAAGGTGAATTTTCTAAATGGTTGCCAAACTTTCTGGACACATTAAGAGAGATTCTTTCATGATTCTTACTGGCGCCAGCCATGGCATACACAGCACCATCAATAAACTCATGTTTTATCTCGCTAATTTTTTCACCGTCGAGATACTCAGCTTCGCTGATATGGTGCTCTGCGTAATTCAATGCCATGGCAGGTAGTCCTCAGAAAGACCGGCGTTAGCGGCCGATAGCGTAATACTGCAAACCACTACGGCTAACAATCGCCGGTTCAAACATATTGCGACCATCAAAGATGACTTTGTCAGTCAAAGAGGTATTGAGCAGATCAAAATCAGGACTACGGAATTGTTTCCATTCGGTGACAATTGCCAGCGCATCGGCACCTTTTAGTGCATCGACAGGAGATTGGCTGTAACTCAAGCCTGCTTTGTTGCCATAGATACGTTGGGCTTCTTCAATCGCTTCCGGATCATAAGCTTGCACGGTAGCGCCAGCTTCTATCAAAGCCTCAAGTAATACGCGGCTGGGTGCGTCACGCATGTCATCGGTATTGGGTTTAAACGCCAATCCCCATAACGCAAACACCTTGCCCTTCAGGTTGCCCTGATAGTGATTGCTGATTTTTTCAAACAAACGATGTTTTTGCCGATTGTTGACGTTTTCTACCGCATTGAGCAATTCAGCGTGATAGCCGATTTCTTTGGCGGTTCTTTCCAAAGCTTTAACGTCTTTCGGAAAGCATGAGCCGCCATAACCGCAACCGGGATAAATAAAACTGTAGCCAATACGACTATCGGAACCTATGCCGCGTCTGACATTTTCAATATCCGCCCCCAAGCGCTCGGCCAAATTGGCCAGCTCATTCATAAAGCTGATTTTGGTGGCCAACATAGCGTTAGCCGCGTATTTGGTCAGCTCGGCAGAACGGATGTCCATGGCGATCACCCGGTCATGGCTGCGGTTGAATGGCGCATACAGCGCTTTTAACAACTCGGCAGTTCGAGGGTTATCAGTGCCGATAACAACGCGATCCGGCTTCATAAAATCATCAAGCGCCGCGCCTTCTTTAAGAAACTCAGGGTTGGAAACAACGTCAAATTCCAATGCCTTGCCGCGCTGGGCCAGAACCTCATCAATGACATTTTTAACTCGGTCGGCAGTGCCCACCGGCACGGTCGATTTATCAATCACCACCCGATAATCTTCCATGTTTTCGGCAATGCTTTTCGCTACCGCCAATACATATTGCAAATCAGCCGAGCCATCTTCATCAGGCGGTGTTCCTACCGCGATAAATTGAAACAGACCATGATCGACGGCTTCCTTGACATCAGTAGTAAAGCTCAACCGCCCTGCTGCCTGATTTTCTTTAACCATGGCTTCCAAACCAGGTTCGTAAATAGGGATGATGCCTTGCTTTAATTTATTTATTTTGCCTTCATCAATATCCATGCACACGACGTTATTACCTACTTCGGCAAGGCATGCACCCGTAACCAGACCAACATAACCGCTTCCAAATACTGTAATTTTCATATTTCTCTTTAAAGATAATTGTGTGATGAAATTAAATCTGCAGCTACAACATAGCTAATCAGCGAACAAAAACATCGGGTGGGATGCAGATTTACTTAACGTCGTTAGACTATCATAATGACTCAGTTTTTTTAAGGTCAGCATCCGCAAATGCATAAAAACACCAGCGCCGACACCCCGTCTTTTAGCGGTTACCCCGAACCGGAGCAGCATTTGCTAGATCAGGCCTTGGCCATTGTGGCAAAAATCCCTATCGACTCAGATTATTATCGACCTAAGGGCGTTCAGGTCGCAGCAATTTTGCGAAGCTTAAATGTTGATACCAACACCCTGGTCGCCGCCATTCTTAGCGACCCTCGTCTTGCCAAACTCATCCCAAAACCCGATATTAAACAGCAGTTTGGCGATACCATTGCCACTTTAGTCAACGATGTCAATTGGCTAAACACTGTTACCGTGTATGCGCCGGAAATGGCCAGCCAGCCCAACCAAACTGAAACCTTGCGTCGAATGCTGTTATCCATGACTCAAGACGTGCGGGCAGTGTTGATCAAGTTGGCCTATCGAATTCAACGTTTGCATGGTTTGGCTAAAGAATCGTACGAAGTTAGGCACTTTATCGCACGTGAAACCCTGGATATTTACGCACCGATTGCCAACCGACTGGGCGTTCATCAGCTCAAATGGGAATTGGAAGACATGGCTTTCCGCTTTTTGGAGCCCCATGCCTATCGTGAAATTGCTCAAGGCTTATCTAATAAGCGCAAGCACCGTGAAGACTCTATTCGGGACTTCATCGCTTCACTGCAACAGAAACTCAGTGATGAAGGTATTGCCTGCCAATGCTATGGCCGCCCAAAGCATATTTTTAGCATCTGGAAAAAAATGCAGCGTAAGCAGCTGCCCCTTGATGAACTTTATGACTTGCTGGCTGTACGCGTGATTGTCGACAACCTGACGCAGTGCTACGCGGCGTTGGGCTTTGTACATAGCGGCTGGCAGTACATTCCTAAAGAATTTGACGACTACATCGCCAACCCCAAAGAAAACGGCTACCAATCGCTGCATACGGTCATCTTGGATAGTCACGGCAATCGCATTGAGGTACAAATCCGCACCCGCGACATGCATGATTTTGCCGAATTGGGCGTTGCTGCACACTGGGCATATAAAGAAGGCGGCAAGCAAAATGCAGCCATGGAAAAAAGCGTCGCCACCTTACGCCGATTGCTGGAAGACAAAACCACTGACGAAGCATTCAGCGAAAATTTTCGCAGCGAATTATTTAATGACCGGGTGTACGTGTTAACCCCGGCCGGCAAATTGGTCGACTTGGTCAAAGGCGCGACACCGCTGGATTTTGCTTACGCCGTTCATACCGAAGTCGGTCACCGATGCCGTGGCGCCAAAATCAATGGCCGCATTGTGCCATTGACCTACACATTAAAATCCGGGGAACAAGTAGAAATTCTCACCGTTAAAGACGGCGGACCTAACCGTCATTGGATAGACGCGCATTTAGGTTATTTGAAAACCACCAGCGCTATCAGCAAAGTCAAAAGCTGGTTTAAAAATCAACAACAGACCCAGAATATTGCGGCCGGCAAAGCCATTTTGGAAAAAGAAACTCAGCGTTTAGGCATTAAAGCGCTAGATGTCACAGAGTTAGCGCGGCATTTTAAACAACCCGATGCCGATCGTCTGTTTGAAGCCATTGGCCGCAGCGACATCAATAATCGTCAATTAGCCGCATTTTTTAAAATACCGGAACTGGAAAGCGCTCCGTTGTTAGGCAAGCAGCAAAAAGTTGTTACCAAATCCATCGTCACCGTCAACGGCATGGACAACGTACTGACCTCATTTGCGCATTGCTGCACCCCAGTTCAGGGCGATGACATCATTGGTTACATTTCGCATCTTAAAGGCATTACCGTACATCGAAAAAGCTGCCCGAACATCGTGCAATTGGAACCACAAAAACATGACAGATTGATCGATGTCAGCTGGGGGGCACAAAAAGCCAGCCATGCTGTGCCGATTGTTATTCAGGCATTCAACGCACAAAACCTATTGGCGGATGTCAGCCAAGTGCTTGCGCAAGCCAAAATCCACATTAGCAATGCAGCGCTGCATAGTCACCCCGATTTCTCTGCGGATCTTGATTTAACCATTCAAGTTGAAAATACCGATCAACTCAGTCAGATCTTCAACAAACTCAGCCAACTTGCCAATATCGTTGAAGTTAAACGCAAAACCTGACATTGTTAGCCCATCCGCCACCTTAGCCCAACAATAATTACAACAACCGCTATATGTCCGAGCCCACAAGACAACGCCTGATTTTGGTAGATGGATCTTCTTTTTTATTCCGCGCCTACCATGCTATTCCACCGTTAACCAGCCCGTTGGGCTTACCGACCAACGCCATCCACGGCGTGACCAGTATGCTGCGCAAGCTGATTGCCGAATACCACAGCGATTACATTACCGTGGTATTCGATGCGCCCGGAAAAACCTTTCGTAATGATCTTTATGATCAATACAAAGCGCACCGGCCGCCGATGCCGGATGATTTGCGAGTGCAAATCGAGCCGCTGCATAACGTTATTCGCGCCATGGGGCTACCGTTGATTATGGAATCCGGCGTGGAAGCCGACGATGTTTTGGGCGTGTTGGCACAGCATGCCGAGCAACAAGGCTATGGTGTGATTATTTCCACCGGCGACAAAGACATGGCGCAGTTGGTCACCGAGCACATCATTCTGGAAAACACCATGTCTGATACGCGCATGGACAGACAAGGCGTCATCGACAAATTCGGCGTCAAGCCGGAACAAATTATCGACTACCTGGCGTTAATCGGCGATACCGTGGACAACATTCCCGGCGTGCCTAAAGTCGGCCCCAAAACTGCCGCCAAATGGCTTGCGCAATACGAAACGCTGGAAAACCTAATAGCCCATGCCGACGAGATTACCGGCAAAATCGGCGAAAACTTACGCGCCAGCTTAGATCAGTTACCCCTGTCCAAACGACTGACCACTATCAAATGCGATCTTGATTTGCCATACCACATGGATGATTTAAAGCAGCAACCGATGGACAAGGCGGAGCTGAAAAACTTATTGGCCGAGTTGGGTTTTTCAAGCTGGCTAAAACTCATCGATAACTCAGTATCTGCACCGCCGGTAACACCCGTATCCGCAAGCCTTTTTGACATTGAAGACGCACCACCCACGGCACCCAAGCAAACCAACTACACAACCATTTCAAGCTGGGCACAGTTCGATAGCTGGTTGGAAAGACTCAATCGTGCCTCGTTATTTGCCTTTGATACCGAAACCACCAGCCTTGACTACAGCAAAGCCGAAATCGTCGGCGTGTCTTTTGCGATAACACCCGGCGAAGCGGCCTATGTACCGGTGGCCCATGACTATCCTGGCGTGCCTGAACAGCTTGATAGAAAAGAAGTCCTGGAAAAATTGCGCCCATTACTGGAAAGCCCGGCGCACGCCAAGCTGGGACAAAACCTAAAATACGACAGCCATGTACTGGCCAATCACGGCATTAACTTACGCGGCATTGCCCATGACACCATGCTGGAATCGTATGTGTTAAACAGCACCGCCAGCAAACACAACATGGACGATCTGGCCAAAACCTATTTGGATTTGGACACCATCCACTATGAAGATGTCGCAGGCAAAGGCGCCAAGCAGATCGGTTTTCAGGAAGTGGCTATCGAAGAAGCCACGCCTTATGCAGCAGAAGATGCCGACATTACCTTGCGTTTGCATGAGGTGTTGAACAGCAAACTGCAACAACATCCGAGCCTGCTTAAACTTTACACTGAACTGGAAGTGCCGTTAATCAGCGTACTGGCGCGCATCGAAAACCAGGGTGTATTGATTGATACCGCCATGCTTGATCAGCAAAGCCTGGAGCTGGCCAGTAAAATGATGTCGATTGAACATCATGCGCATGATCTGGCTGGACAAGCATTCAACCTGGGTTCGCCAAAACAGATTCAAGAGATTCTTTACGATCAGCAAAAACTGCCGGTATTGAAGAAAACCCCGAAAGGCCAACCGTCAACCGATGAATCAGTGCTGCAGGAGCTGGCCTTAACCTACCCGCTGCCTAAGCTAATTCTTGAGCATCGCAGCTTAAGCAAATTAAAGTCGACTTATACCGACAAACTGCCGCAACAGGTCGATGCTAAAACCGGCCGGGTACATACCTCTTACCATCAAGCGGTCGCGGCGACCGGCCGGTTGTCGTCATCCGATCCCAATTTGCAGAACATCCCGATCCGCAGCGAAGAAGGCCGCAAAATCCGCCAGGCGTTCATTGCCCCGGCAGGTTACAAAATGGTCGCGGCCGATTATTCGCAAATTGAATTGCGCATCATGGCGCATTTATCCGCCGATGCCGGATTATTGAAAGCCTTCGGTGAAGGCCAGGACGTACATCGTGCTACTGCGGCAGAAGTATTCGGCGTCGCACCCGATCAAGTTACCAACGATTTACGTAGGTCTGCAAAAGCCATCAACTTTGGTTTGATTTACGGCATGTCATCATTTGGCCTGGCGCAACAACTGGGCTTATCCCGTAGCCAAGCACAAGCCTACATCGACTTATATTTTGCCCGTTATCCCGGCGTAAAAGACTACATGGATAACATCCGCGAACAAGCCCGTGCCCAAGGTTATGTCGAAACATTATTTGGTCGGCGCCTGTATTTGCCGGAAATCAATTCAAAAAATGCCCCGCGCCGCCAGTATGCCGAACGCACCGCGATCAACGCGCCGATGCAAGGCACAGCGGCGGACATCATCAAGCGTGCGATGCTGGCTACCGATCATTGGCTGCAGCAAACAACTCCCGATGCCAAAATATTGATGCAGGTGCATGATGAATTGGTCTTTGAAATCGCCGAACCCCAGCTCGAGCATTGTATCGCCAAGATCAGGGATATTATGAGTTCCGCCGCTGAACTCGCAGTGCCGCTTATCGTCGATATTGGTATTGGTAATAATTGGGATGAAGCCCACTAACATGCTTATCAGCCCTTAAGCGCTGTCGCCATGACCCAGCTAGACAACGACAAACTCATTGCTTGCGTAGACAGAATGCCCGCGTTTCCTAAAAG
>Ga0208630_100237_pt1 | contig 13526 bp, 11 predicted proteins | sample LakWasMet32_HOW6_2_FD_183874 | JGI IMG/M metagenome (GOLD analysis project Ga0208630, IMG submission 183874) | Freshwater sediment methanotrophic microbial communities from Lake Washington under simulated oxygen tension - Sediment Metagenome... | ecosystem: Environmental > Aquatic > Freshwater >... | reverse complement strand
AATCTGCGCTTTGATATTGGTGTACGCAGCAATCACCGCTACTGCTCTATTGATTGTTGATGGTAGATACCGAGACTTTCCTATTAGCTTATTTGCATTACCAGTTCTGCAATTATCATTTGCTTCGGTTCTTTTAGGGGTGGAGGTGAGAATGAAACGCGTATTCGCTTATGTGTTGAGTGTAGCGCTAGTGATGGCAGCTTTGTATAGCGTTTACCTAGAGGCTTACAATATATCTGCATATTATTGGTTGATGCTTAGTGGCTTACTTGCTTTGGCGCTGTTGCCTAAGCATCAACTTTCAACTCATTGATTACTTTAAGATAGAAATTTCCCGCGTAACTTTATGATTAAAAAACTTCAACGCTATTTAAGCCCATTTATTTTTGCAGTATTAGTGGCTGCTATTCACTTTGGCATTTGGCATATTTCTAATCGTGCTTTACCGTTAATCAATGCACCAGATATTGTGAATGGTTTTGCATTCAGTGGATTTCAAGTAGATCAAAGTCCGCTCAAAAAAGAATACCCGAGTGCAGCTGAGTTAGAAAAAGACCTGCAACTGCTCAAGCCATTGACCAAACGTATTCGTATTTATGGTGCGCTAGAAAATAGTGAAGTGACGGCACTTGCTTCTAACCTAGGTTTTTATGTGACTGCTGGTGCATGGCTTGGCAGTGATTCTGTCGCGAATCATCGTGAAGTGGATGCGCTAAAGGTGAAAATTAAGCATTACCCAAGAATTGAACGTGCAATTGTGGGTAACGAGGTGTTACTAAGAAATGACCTGACTCCAGAGCAGTTGATTAGTTACATAGAGGAAGTTCGTAAAACAACAAAATTGCCTATCTCAACGGCTGAACCTTGGCATGTATGGTTAAAGAACCCTGAGCTTGTGAAGCATGTTGATTATATTGCAGTGCATTTGTTGCCATATCATGAAGGCGTGCCTGTAGAGGCTGCAGTAGATTACTCGCTCAAACGATATCAAGAGCTAATGGATGTTTATCCGAGAAAAAAAATCGTGATTACTGAAATTGGTTGGCCAAGTCATGGGCCAACTTTAGGTGCTGCGGTTGCGTCTGATGTGAATCAGGCGCTTTTTGTGAGGGAGTTTTTAGCAAAAACCGCACATAAAAATTATGACTATTACCTGATGGAAGCATTTGATCAACCTTGGAAGAAAGAGCTGGAAGGTTGGGCTGGTGCGTATTGGGGGATGTTTGATGCTGAACGACATGAGAAATATTCATTGCAAGGTGCGGTGCCTAAAGATGACCGTTGGAAAGCAAAGGCTTTATGGGCGAGCTTGTTAGGGCTTTTGCCAATATTCTTTATCGCCTATCGATTTAGGCATTGGGGTTTAGGGGCGCGTAGCTCAATGGCTGTATTGCTCCAAGCTTGTATTACTACGTTGGTCGTTGCATGGAATTTGCCAGGTGATTATTACTATACGATGAAAGATTTTGTTGTATTAGTAGCGTTGCTAATAGGCATGGGTTTAACGTCAGCAGTATTGATGATCTACGCGGTTGAGTTTAGTGAAGTAATGTTTAAAAAAGGCTGGAACCGTGCATTTAAACGTGCGAAGCCTCTGCCTGCTGAGCAAGAGCTGTTTGTTTCTGTCCATTTGGCCTGTTATAACGAGCCGCCAGAGATGGTAATTACGACCATTGAAAGTTTAGCTAAACTCAATTACACCAACTTTGAGGTGATTGTTGTTGATAACAACACAAAAGATGAAGCTAAATGGAAGCCATTAGAAGCTTACATGGCAAAAATGCCAGAGAATTTTAAATTCTTTCATTTGCCACAATGGCCTGGCTTTAAAGCGGGCGCTTTAAATTTTGCCCTAGATCAAACCAACCCTAAGGCGCAAGTAGTGGGTGTGGTCGATGCTGACTATGAGGTAACACCGGATTGGCTTTCTGATTTAGTGCCGCATTTCTTAGAGCAAAAGGTCGCTGTAGTACAAGCGCCGCAAGCGCATAGGGATTGGGAACATAGTTTCTTCCGCAGTATGGGTAACTGGGAATTTGAAGGTTTCTTCCGTATCGGGATGCATCATCGTCATGAGCGTAATGCATTGATTCAACATGGCACAATGACATTGGTGAGGTATCAGGCGCTGATTGATAGTGGCAAATGGTCTGAGTGGTGCATTTGTGAAGATACAGAGCTAGGGTTACGTTTACTTGAAGACGGCTATGAGCTACGTTATATCGATGATACTTTTGGACGAGGTCTAACTCCCGCGGACTTTAAAGCACTTAAATCTCAACGTTTCCGTTGGGCATTTGGTGCGATGCAAATTCTTAAGCATCACATACCTAAGCTATTGGGCGACTCAACATTAACATTTGGACAACGCTACCACTTCTTAACTGGCTGGTTTGGTTGGTTGGGTGAGGCATTGCAGCTAGGTTTTACGATAGGCTCAATTGGCTGGTCAATCGCGATGCTTTTATTCCCAGAAGATGCAAGCCTGCCAGTTTCCATCATGATTACTACTATCATTTGTTTCTTGGTGATTAAAGCAATTATGGGGCCGATGCTGTATTTGAAAACGATGACATGCAAATGGATTGATATTTTTGGCGCATCGGTTGCAAGTCTTGGTCTATCACACGCGATTGCCCGAGGTATCATCAGTGGGTTAATTAAAAAGGATGGCGTGTTTAAAGTAACTGCAAAAGGGAAGGGGCTCAATAAGACTAACTGGTTTGATTGGATTGCGCCAATTCAAGAAGAGCTATTTTTGTTATGTGCTTTAACGATATGTAGTATTGCTATGTTAATAACGCGTGGCATCAGCAATATTGATGCGCAAATATGGGTAGCGATGCTAAGTTTGCAATCATTGCCTTATCTAAGTGCGGTTGCTTGTCAAATTATCAGTAAAAAAGAAAATGGTTGATTACTCATTTGACTAACGCTAGTAGACATAATCCTTATTGGTCAAATTCTCATCATCGTCATTTCATCCGTGGCGTGATTCGGTTTTTGACCTATCTTTGCGCTTTTTTTCTGATAGCGATTGCTTATTGGGTGGCTGATAATTTTGGCGAGCCTTCATTAGAGCAGCTGCTTTACCATGCGCAGTTTGGTATGGGGGGGCTAGTTGATACCGATGCTGCTGTGATTAAAAGCTTTTTAATTTGGTGCGCACTGATACCAATATTAAGTTCGCTATTGCTGGTATTGATTGAGTACTCAATCGCATTGTTTCTAACACATGGCTCAACCCATTGGTTAACTAAGCCGGCGCGTATGGCCAATATCCATTTTATCAAGGTGTTTTATTGGTTTATTGGTCATCGGGCACCCTTATATGCGTTGACGGCAGCAGCGATATATTTTGGAATTCAGTTTTCTGTCACCATTTTTTTGCATAATCAATTTGGTAAAGATTACTTTGCGGCGCATTACCTTAATCCAATAGCCGTAAAAGTAGAGGCGGTTAGACCTAAAAACTTGGTGCTGATTTACGTCGAAAGCCTTGAGAACTCCTATAAAGAACCTAAGTTGTTTGGTAAAAATCTTTTAAGTAGTTTAGATCATTTAAAGGGCTTAAGCTTTACGGACTACAGAAAAGCACCTGGCACATGGTGGACAATTGCTGGCATTACAGCAACACAATGTGGTGTACCGCTTAAAAGTGTTAGTTTATATGACGGCAATGATCAGGGCGAGAAAATGAAGACCTTTCTGCCTAATGCGGTTTGTCTAGGTGATGTTTTGCATGAGGCTGGCTATCACAATGTCTATATGGGGGGCGATGCACTTGGTTTTGCGGGTAAAGGCATGTTCTTTAAAGACCATCATTATGATGAAGTTTATGGCCGCGATGAATTAAGAGGTAAGTTGACAGATGCTGAGTTAAATTTTTGGGGGCTGTACGATGACCACTTATTCGCAGCAGTCAAAACTAAGTTGGTAGAATTGCATAAGAAGCAGCAACCGTTTAACCTGACAGTGACCACAATTGATACGCACGGCCCTGACGGTCATTTTTCTGATTATTGTAAATCGTTAGGTGTTAAAACTTTTGAAGGTATCGTTGAATGTACATCACATCAGGTTGCTGGCTTTGTCAAGTTTATCAAGAAAAGTGGTTATCTAAAAGACACTCAAGTGGTGATTCTTGGTGACCACTTAGCAATGGAGAACCCTGTCAGCGACAAGTTAGACCGAGTGAAAGAGCGCCTTATTTTTAATCAATTTATTTCAAATAGCCATTTTGAGAAGAATCGTAATCATATTTTACCTTTTGATATGTTTCCTACCATTCTCGATTTTATTGGCTTTAAAGTACAAGGTGGCAAATTAGGTCTAGGCTATACGGCATTTTCTAAAGAAATAGACATGTCACTGATACCTGACTATGAAGAAATGAATCAAGACTTACTTAATCAATCAGACATGTATTTAGATCTTTGGAAACATAAAGCAACGCTTTAATACATCTCTTTGCAATCACTAAATGTTAGTGGCGAAAGCGTCTGTGAATAATGAGCGTGTTTAGCCCAATCAAATCTAATGACATCTGATGAAGGGATTTTGCCAGTTTAGCTTCATGATTTTACTTACTCGTTGTTCATGAACAACAATAGGGCTCAAAGTCTGCGTTGGCGCATAATTCAATTACACGAACAAGACAGCCGTCAGTTCTAAAAAACTTAAACTTTGGAGAATTATTATGTGGACAACACCAGCAGCGACAGAAATGCGTTTTGGCTTTGAAGTAACTATGTACGTAATGAACAAATAACTTTGTTTTGCGTATTAAAAAAAACCAGCTAAGTTATAGCTGGTTTTTTTATTTAAATTTAATGGCCTTTCTAGTTTAATTAACCATCAATTCATTAGCCATTAAGCTAAGAGTTTATCTAGGTCTTCCCAGCGTAGCATTTTAGCCTCAATCTCTGCATCAATTTGGGCTAAACGTGTTTGGAGCGTTTTGACCTGATCAGGATCTTGCACGTAGATGTTAGCATCAGCCAATGTTAAATTGATGTTGGTTTGTTCTGCTTCTAGTTTTTCAATCAAAGCAGGCATTTCATCTAGTTCTTTTTGTTCTTTAAAGCTTAGTTTGTTCGCTGTGTTTTTAGGCGCAACTTCTTTTGCCGCTGGTTTGCTAGATTGCGCTTTTGCTAGTGCAGCTTTATCGGCTTCACGTTTAGCGGTAAAACGCTGCCAATCATCATACCCCCCCCCAAACTCTGTTAATACGCCATTACCTTCAAAGGCGATTACTTGTGTTACGGTGTTTTCTAAGAACGCACGGTCATGGCTGACTAGGAATAGTGTGCCATTAAAATCTTGTAATAAATTTTCCAGTAGCTCTAGTGTGTCGATATCTAGGTCATTTGTAGGCTCATCTAATACCAGTATGTTGGCAGGGCGTGCAAATAAGCGTGCTAATAGCAATCGGTTACGCTCGCCACCTGAAAGTGATTTGACTGGTGAGCGTGAGCGCTGCGGCGGAAATAAGAAGTCTTCCAAATAGCTAATAACGTGTTTACGTTCTTCACCAATTTGCACAAAATCAGAGCCAGGGCTAATGGTGTCAGCTAATGTGGCTTCTTCATTGAGCTGTTCACGCATTTGGTCAAAATAGGCGACACTTTGTTTACTGCCACGCTCAATGCTGCCGCTATCTGGTTCAATGTCAGCGAGTATTAGTTTAAGTAGGGTAGTTTTGCCGATACCGTTAGGGCCTAGCAAGCCAATTTTGTCGCCACGCAAAATACGTGTGCTGAAATCTTTAATCAGCACTTTGTCGCCATAGGCTTTGCTAACGTTCTCAAGTTCTGCAATCAGTTTTCCACTGCGTTCGCCTACATCTACATTCAGTTTTACATTACCTTGACGTTCGCGGCGTGCTGCACGCTCTAATCTAAGTGCTTCAAGTCTGCGCACTCGCCCTTCATTCCGTGTGCGGCGTGCTTTAATGCCTTGGCGAATCCAAACTTCTTCTTGTGCGAGTATCTTGTCAAACTTGGCTGCATGGGTTTCTTCAACCGCTAGTAGTTCTTCTTTTTTAAGTTGGTAAGCGGTAAAGTTACCGATAAAGTCTGTGAGTTTGCCGCGGTCTAGCTCAGTGATTCGAGTCGCTAGTTTGTCCAAAAAGCGTCTGTCATGGGTAATAAACAATACGCTACCATTAAAGCCGAGCAATAAATCCTCTAACCATTCAATCGCACTTAAATCCAAGTGGTTGGTTGGCTCGTCAAGTAATAGCACTTCAGGTTCTGCTACCAGTGCGCGGCCTAGAGCCACACGTTTACGCCAGCCACCTGAGAGTGTGCTGATGAGTGCGTCTGCGTCTAAATTTAAGCGGCTAAGCACAGCCTCAACCCGCGATTGTGCTGCCCAGCCATTTTGTGCGTCTAAATCATGCTGTAGTGCCTGCATGTGCGTCATCAGTGCTTCGATATCTGCGTCTGGCATGCCCATGTCATGCGTCACTTGGTGATAATCAACAAGGATTTGTTGCAGATTACCTAATCCTTCTGCCACAGCCTCAAACACAGTATGTGTTGCTACTAATTCAGGTTCTTGGGGAACATAAACCACACGTGCGTTAGGCGCACGCCAAACAGTACCATCGTCTAGTTTAATGGTGCCAGCAATCGCTTTTAGTAAGCTGGATTTCCCAGCGCCATTGCGACCAATTAAACCTACGCGTTCTCCTGCGTCTAGCTGAAATGCTGCGTGGTCGAGTAGGGCGTGGTGACCAAAGGCGAGGCAGGCGTTATCGAGGGTGATGTATGGCATGTGTGACTTTCAAATTATTACTGATATATTTTAACTGCTTGTATATGAGATACAAAATGCTATTGTTTATTGAGCATGGCTCTAATGTTTGCCATTTTAGATTTACCAAAATCTTTGCTTGCTTCAGGGTCTTTATTAAATGGGTTACCAAAGTGGCGTACATCATCTTTTGGAATTTCTGCAATAAAACGGCTAGGTTCGCACATTTCCATTTCACCCGCGCGTTTGCGTTTTTTACACCATGAAATATTCAGTGATTTTTGTGCACGGGTAATGCCAACATACATTAAGCGGCGTTCTTCTTCAATTTTGTCGTTATCAATGGACTCTCTGTGTGGAAGGATACCTTCTTCTACACCAATCAGAAATACGTGGCCAAATTCCAAGCCCTTAGAAGCGTGTAAGGTTGATAGCTTTACTGCGTCAGGCTCGCCATTTTCACGGCCTTCTAACATACTCATGAGTGATACCATTTGCGTGAGTTCTAGCAGGTTTTTGCCTTCTTTCTCATTGCCATACTCGGTGCTTGGCTCACCTTTTTTAGAAAGCCAGCCAGTGAAATCAAGTACGTTTGACCATTTAACTTCTGCGGCGCGGGGCTCTTCAGAGTCGTATAGAAATGCTTCGTACTGTATGGTCGCCAATAGGTCATTCAGCACTTCATTGGCAGGATCGCGCACAGCACGGTCTTGCAGTTTGTTAATGTACTGGCAAAAGTTGAGTAAGTCTTCTAGTTGTTTATTACCAATCTCATTTTGGAAGCCGCCTTCAAAAGCGGCTGCAAATAGTGAGATTTTGTGTGCGCTGGCATATTCACCTAAGCGTTCAAGTGTCGTATTGCCAATCCCTTTTTTAGGGGTGGTCGCGGCACGGATAAATGCAGGGTCATCATCTTCATTGGCAATGAGTCTTAAATAGCTGATTAAGTCTTTAATTTCTGCTTTATCAAAGAAAGATTGACCGCCAGATACGGTGTAGGGGATTTTTTGGTTGCGTAAATGCTGCTCAAAGATACGCGCCTGATGGTTGCCACGGTAAAGAATGGCATAATCTTTAAAGTAAGTGCGGTTTTCAAACTTGTGTGCTTGTAGCTTCATGACCACGCTCTCGGCCTCATGCTCTTCGCTCATGGCAGCCGTCACTTGAATGAGATCGCCAGTGCCAAGCTCACTCCAGAGTTTCTTTTCAAATAGCTTGGGGTTATTTGAAATCACTTGGTTAGCTGCGCGTAAGATACGTATGGTAGAGCGGTAATTTTGCTCAAGCTTAATCACTTTAAGCTTACTAAAGTCTGTAGTGAGTTGGCGTAGATTTTCAACATCCGCGCCGCGCCAGCCGTAAATCGCTTGGTCATCATCGCCCACAGCGGTGAACTGCCCACGTAAGCCAGTGAGCATTTTTACTAGTTTGTACTGGCAGGCGTTGGTATCTTGGTATTCATCAATCAATAGATATTGCAACTTACGTTGCCATTTATTCAACGCTTCTTCATGCTGTTCAAATAACTCAACGGGTAGTTTGATTAAATCATCAAAGTCTACGGCTTGATAAGCCTTTAAGGTTTGCTGGTAAATCTGGTAAACCTTAGCGGCGGCATGGGTGAGCTCTTCATCTGCCTGTGCTTTCGCTTGGTCTGGATTAATAAACGCATTTTTCCAGCCAGAAATCTGCCATTGCGTTTTACGTAATAGCTGTTTGTCTGTGGTGGCAAGTACGTCCGCTAAAATTTTAAAGCTATCTGATGAATCTAGAATTGAGAACTGTGGCTTATAGCCAAGTAATGCCGCCTCTGCGCGCAACATTTGCAACCCTAGTGAGTGAAATGTTGCAATAGTGAGGCCTTTGATATTGGTGCCTTGCATAAGCTTGCCAACACGCTCTTGCATTTCTAATGCGGCTTTGTTGGTAAACGTAATCGCCGCAATTTCTTTTGGCGCATAGCCTGCTTCATTAATCAGATAGCTGATCTTTTGGGTAATGACGCGGGTCTTTCCACTGCCAGCACCAGCTAACACCAGTAGCGGGCCGTCCAAATATTTTACCGCCTCACGCTGAGGCGCATTCATTGAATTTAACATGACAAATTACTATTAATTTGAGTCAGATTCTTCGTCTGTTTCCGAAGCTTGATCTGAGGCTTGTTCTGAGGTGTTAGTTGGGTTAGTTTGTGTACTTAACACCATTGCGGCTCTTGATGATGGCGTTTCTAAACTCACGCGACCAATTGCACCACTGCGGTAATCCGTTAAAAAGGCAACTGCGGTTTTTTCCATATCCCACAGGCCATCATGGCGTTTGTAAGACCTGCGTTTTGCAATGGCCTCAAGTAAATCTACACCATCCATTTGCATCACATCTAGTTTCATTGCGTCTAGTTTATAACGCGCATTCACTAGGGCAGGGTAGCTTTTTAATAAGTTATTGGCTAAAAATGTAGCGACATCTTCATCAATCACCGCATTTCTACCAATCGCATGGCTAGCGGCTAGCATATAGCCATCAGACTCGTAAGCGATTCTAGGCCACATCATGCCTGGGGTATCGGTAATGCTCATGGTGTCGTCTAAGTCAAAACGTTGTTGGCTTTTGGTCACGGCAGGTTCATCACCTACTTTTGCCACGCGGCGATTAAGCAGGGCGTTCATTAGCGTAGATTTTCCCACGTTAGGAATACCCATAATCAACATACGCAATGGTTTTAAATGGGTGCCACGGTGAGGTGTGATTTTTTTGCAGATAGCAGGGATTTTTTTGGCATCGCCTGCTTTTTTACAAGAAAGTGCCACTGCTTTGGTATTAGGCTGTGCGTTAAAATAATTTAACCATGCTTGTGTGGCGACAGGGTCTGCTAAATCTGCCTTATTTAAAATCTTAAGTTGAGGGCGTTGGCGAAACAAACGCATTTCATCAATCATTGGGTTGTGGCTAGCTGCGGGTACCCGTGCATCTAATACCTCAATTACCATGTCGGTAAACTCCATGGTCTCTTCGGCTTTTTTACGCGCTTGGGTCATGTGACCCGGGTACCATTGAATTGCCATCTATTTCATTTCCTCAATAATTCTGATTTTGTTGCCATCGACTTTGCTAATATTAGCTAAGATAAAGTCTTGGTTTGCAAAAGTTTTGACTTGCAGCAAAAGTTTTGACTAGTATTTAAACTGTAGTTATTCAGCTTTTAACTAATTTCAGTATTTTAGCATTGACGGCTTCAATTCAAGTTTTTATCTGTGACTCTCCTTAGATTATTTATGCAAGCATGATGTTATTGAGCACGTTCCATTTTGCGTTCTTTAATTTTTTCACGTAACTCTTGGCGTTGTTCTGGGCTCATATTTCTGATTCTGCTTTTGAACCTTTCTTTTTGCTCTGGAGACATATTATTCCAGCGCTCACGTAACGCTTTACGTTTTTCGGCTGGCAATTGTCTGAACTTTTGCATATGTTCTTTCACTAGCGCTTTATCCTCAGGAGAAAGGTTTTTAAAGCGCGTAATGTTCTCCTTAGCACGCTCTCTTTGTTCCGGTGGCATGTTTGCCCATTTCTCAGCACCTTTGCTCAGCTTTTCTTGTCGATGAGGAGGCAATTCATTCCAACGATCTTTAATACCGCTTAGGGTTTGCTGTTGCTGTTCGTTTAAGTCATCCCATGCAATGCCTTCTGCCATGGCTTGTTTTGGAGATAAAGCGAAGCATAATAATACTAGCCTCATTACAAGATAGTGATGCTTGATAGATAGGTTCATTTTTTGCTACCTCCTGCAGGTGCGGCCATGTCAGCGTGTTGTTTGTTACTTTTTTTACGGTGTTAGTTTTTTGAGGGTTAGTCTGTTTTTGCGCTAGTTCTGCTAAGGCAGCTTCTAGCATGCCATCGTCATCCATCTCGCCAAGCAGTTCGATAAAGTCTAGAGGAGGGTTTGATTCCGCCAATGCAGGCGCGGTGTAACTTAGTGTAGTAATTAGCAGTAAGCTATAGCCTGATAATTTAAACGGCATTATCTATATCCTCGGTTGCCAATATTTCGTCCATCCATACATAAAAGTCTGGGTCAGTTGCTGTTTCTAGGTCTTCGGGATGGGTGAGTAGCTCTAACATTGCGATTTGCTCATATTGATCATGGTTACCGCTTTGTTGCACAGCCATGCGCTGTGTTGAATCATCAACATTGTCAGGGCTGTAAACGATCAAAACAGTTAGCAAAGCACATAATGCAAATGTGCCAACTGGAATCAAAGCATTAAAATTCCAGGTATTAAAATTCAATCGCGATTGTGGGTGTTGTTTTTCGAGTACCTTTTGACGAATAGACGCCAAGGCTTGTTGCGTTTCTTTATCTAACGTAATAACGCTTTCATCCAAGCTGGTTTTTACCTTGGTTTCAAAGGTTTTAAATTGAGATTGCTCAGTTGTCATTGGTAATCCTCTAGCTCTCCACGTAGCTTTTCTAATGCTCTCGCATAATGTGTTTTTACACTGCTCGCAGAGCATTGCATGATGTGCGCCGTTTCGTTGATATCTAAACCTTCCCACACACGTAGTAAAAATACTTGTTGTTGTCGCAAGGGTAGTGCACTTAATGCCGTGTTTAGCCCAGTCATGAACTGCGAGTCTTGAAGCTTGATGTCAGGCTCATGGCTAGTGTCAATAGGATGTTGTGCTAGTGCGTCTTCAACTGCTTCATCTTCGTCATCACTCCAGTTTAGCCAGCTTCTGAAGCGGTTACGTACAGACTGCCTACGATGCCAATCCAGAATACGGCTATTCAGTATGCTGTAAAACAGTGCTTTCCATTCTGAAGTTTGATGATGACTGTATTTCTGCACTAACTTCATCATGGTGTCTTGTACTATTTCAAGTGCGTCATCACGATTACCAGTGGCTATTTGTGCCATGCGGAAAGCGCGACCTTCAATATCTGCTAGAAAATGATTCATACTGAGATACTGTTTATCGAAATCGCGCTCCATCGGCATATGATAGTCGTAGACGTTACTTGCGTTTAGCGCGATGGTCTAGGCGGTTGTTGATACGTTCACCTTTTCTATCATAATGGTTGTCGATACGGTCACCACGATTATCCAAATGCTGATCGATACGGTCACCTTTACGCTCTAAATGGTTAGCGCGCTTTTCATGTCCATTATCGCGTGCTTTGTCGGCCTTAGCATCAAGATTGTGCTCAATTCTGTCGCCGCGATTATCTAGGCGTTCTTCAATACGATCACCTTTGTTGTCTAGGCGATGCTCTATGCGGTCACCACGTTTATCTAAGTCTACTTTAGTGCTTGTGGTATCGTCAGCCATCACAGCGGCTGATGCAATTAAGCTGAACAAAGTAACAGTAATCGATAGTGCGTTTTTCATGATTGTTTCCTTATCTTATTTTGTTTGGATATTGATTGGGGAACACAAGTGAAGTGTTCTTAGTATACAAAACGCAGTCGTTATTTGTTTGACGACAAGCCAGATAAAAAATATTTTTTCAATTAAAATAGCGCTATGCAAAATATTCCAGAAATAAAACCTAATCAATCTATTGAGCTACTTAAAGCGCTGCATATCCTCACGCGCGACGGTAAGCTTAATCAAGATAGCCGCCGTAAACTTAAGCAAGTTTATCACTTGGTCAATTTTATTGAGCCTTTGTTCAACGATGTTTTAGCGCATAACGCTAACCCCGTTTTGGTGGATCATGGTGCGGGCAAGTCTTACCTTGGTTTTATTCTGTATGACTTACTGCTTAAGCAGTTAGAAGCTGGCGAAGTGATTGGTATCGAGACGCGTGCAGAATTAGTGGCTAAATCCAAAGACCTTGCGCAACAACTTAATTTTGCGCGGATGCGTTTTGAGCATTTAACCGTGGAAGAATCCATCAGCTCAAACGTGATTCCAAATAAAGTGGATATTGTGACGGCTTTACATGCGTGCAACACTGCAACCGACGATGCGATTCAATTTGCACTAAAAAAACAGGCAAAGTATATGGTGTTAGTGCCATGTTGCCAGGCGGAAGTGGCAGAAGTATTGCGCCAGCATAAAAATGAAAGTTTTGGTAAAACGGCTTTAAGTGAAATCTGGCGCCACCCGATTCATACACGCGAGTTTGGTAGCCAAATCACCAACGTGTTACGTTGTTTACAGTTAGAAGCAGCAGGCTACAGCATTACAGTGACAGAGCTGGTAGGGTGGGAGCACTCCATGAAAAATGAGTTAATCATTGCAAAATACACTGGTCAGCCTCGTAAAAATGCAGCAGAACGCATTACGAATATATTGCAAGAGTTGAACTTAGAAACCATGCAATCCAGATTTCTAGCACTGTAATACTTAGCAACATCATGATTAAGCTTGTTGGTTTAATTTACGGTTTAATTAAACATTCGGTTTAATTATATATAAGGAAACATAAGGTTTAAATATGAAGCTTTTTACCTACATCTTGTTGTGTTTGATGAGCGTTAGTAGCCATGCCGAAACAACCAACACGCCAGACTTTAGTGGTGTGTACAACTGCGTAGGTGATGATGCGCACGAGGGGAAATATACAGGCACGGTGACGATGCGATTAAAGCCAGAACACAGCAAAGCAAACTATGCCAGTTATGACTTCAAGCTTGAAGTACCAGAGTACGGCACTTACCTAGGCCATGCAGCAGCAAACGGCCACCATGTCGCTATGTACTTTGCACTACAAGACCAAACCACTAAAGACTATGGTACTGGCATAGCTGAAATGAAGAAAAATA
>Ga0208630_100236_pt1 | contig 13573 bp, 9 predicted proteins | sample LakWasMet32_HOW6_2_FD_183874 | JGI IMG/M metagenome (GOLD analysis project Ga0208630, IMG submission 183874) | Freshwater sediment methanotrophic microbial communities from Lake Washington under simulated oxygen tension - Sediment Metagenome... | ecosystem: Environmental > Aquatic > Freshwater >... | reverse complement strand
CTAAGACCCGCTTTGGTAAAGTAGAAAACATTTACCAGCATGGTTCGATTATCGCGAGCTTTTTGCACTTTTACTTTGCCTCTAACCCAACCTTAGCCGCTCAGCTTCTTACAGTAAGGTAAGCCAAGTGTCTTTAATCAAACCTAGATTAATCAATATCAGCATTTTGCTATTGAGCCTATTTACAGGCACGGCACATGGTGCAACATTGTTTGGCATTGTGTCAGACCGTACCGCACCTGCCGCTGCTGAAGCTGCAAAGAACACGCTGGCCCAACGCCCAGGCGACCAGATTATTTTACGCTCACAATCACAGATGATGGCAGCGGACAGCCGTACATTAAAGCGCTGGCTACAAGAAGCAGATGCGGTGTTTGCCGTAGCACAATATGCGGAATCATCAGCACAGCTACAGAGAGCACTTGATGCGCTAAAGTCTGACCCATCCAAAACGCAGCCAGCTACTTTTATTGCATTTAATGGTGATAGTGCACTATCACTCCGAAGCCGCTTTAACAAAAATGCGGTCAGTGAGTTTGCTGAGGCAAAAGCACTGACGCAAACGCAAGAGAAAACACCAGATGCGCTGTTAGCCTCGGCAAAGAAACACGCTGCGGCGGCAAAGTGGCTGGCACTAAGCGAGGTTTGGCAAGCTGGCGGTCAGGAAAACTTAGCCGCATTTATGGCATATCTACTCAATGCACAGTCTGCAAAAAACAATGCGCAACTACCTACAGCCAAAGCCATGCCGCCCATTCGCTTACGCGTGAACGGTAAAGAGTTAGCAACCCAACAAGTAGAGTTTACATCACAACCCAACCAAAACAGTAAGTCCACATTAGCGGTGCTAGATTTAAGCACTAGCGACCCTCAGGTTGCAGACGCTATTTGCGCACAAACCCAACAACAGGGTATCAATTGCGTTGCGGTAATGGCCAAATGGGGTGAGGCATCAAAGCAAGCCATAGAAAAACTACCGTCAATAGTAGCGCCAACCAAGTTAACTGGTCTAGTGGTGTTACAAGACTTTGTCGTGGGCGCTGCGGAGGGACGCGAGTCTGTCACCGCGCTGATTAAAAAACTAGACGTACCTATGTTTAAAGCCATTCGACTCACAGACCGTAGTGCGACTGCCTGGCAATTGTCAGAAGATGGACTACCTACCAACTCTATTCAATACCGCGTCGCCATGCCTGAAGTGCAAGGCAGCAGTCAGCCGATGGTAGTGGCAGCGACAGGCGCGCCAAGTATTGATAAGCTCACGGGCGTGGAGTTGCGCCTACCAGAACTGTTACCCGCAGAAGTAAAATCACTAGTAAGCCGAGTGATGAACTGGCAAACATTGCAGCACAAAGCCAATGCAGAAAAACGCGTAGCCATTATTTACTACAACCATCCACCAGGGCGTCATAACATTGGTGCGGATAATTTGGATGTTCCACAATCGTTGTTTGATATTTTGCACAGCATGAAAGCGGCTGGCTACCAAACAGGCGAACTGCCAGCCACTCACGAAGCATTGCTTGATTTAATGCAAGATAAAGGCGTTAACCTACCTGAAAACCATGAAGAGCTAATCACCATGTTGCCTAAGGTAGCCACCATAGACAACGCTACGTATACACAGTGGTTTAATACCTTACCTGCCGTAGTAAAAGGTGAAATGGTACAAGGACCGCTGGGTCGCCTACACGCTGAGATTGTTGCTGCCCAATCAGCAGGCGAGCTAACCATTGCACATAGCCGCTTAGCTAAATCTATGCGCGAGCTACGCCACCTAGTGGAGGGTGTTGATCACCCACAGCGCGCTGAAGCAATTAAACAATTGACAGCGCTTAATGACGGTTACCAAGTTTGCTTAAGCAAGCATAGCCCCTGCGAAGTAATGGATGCATTAAAAACACGCATTACCAGTTTAAATATTGAAGGCCTGCGTGGCTGGGGACAAGCACCTGGCAAAGTGATGGTTGTGAACAAAAAAATGATGTTCCCAGGCATACAGTTTGGTCATGTTTTTGTTGGGCCTCAACCACCGCGTGGCTGGGAGGTTGATGAAGAGTTACTACATGCCAACACCACCATACCGCCACCGCACCAATATTTAGGTTTTTATCACTGGCTAAAAGATAACTTTAAAGCCGATGTGTTGGTGCATTTAGGCAGACACTCCACTTACGAGTTTCTACCAGGCAAAGCCGTAGGTTTATCGGCAGAAGATTATTCACGCATTATTGCAGGCGACCTGCCTGGGCTTTACCCTTATATTGTTGATGGCGTGGGCGAAGGTACACAGGCTAAACGTCGTGCACTTGCGGTGATGATCGACCATCTAACGCCGCCACTAACTGCTACTCCCTTGTATGACCGCTTGCTCACATTACGCCAAGTAGTGGAGAGTTATGAGTCTTCAAGCTCAGACACCATGCGCATAGCTTCAGCCAAAGAAATACGACGACTGGTAGAAACGCTGGAACTGCGCGCCGAGCTAGAGTCCAGTATGGCTGATGTACTAAAAGTACGCGGCATTAATTTTGAACAAGCTGATGACGATTTATTAGCGCATGAAGTCGGGCATTATCTGACTAAATTACAAGAAAAATTTATGCCACATGGTTTACATGTGTTTGGTCGCCCGTGGTCTGACGCCTCATTGCAACTGATGCTAGATTCTATGGCGCAAAACAAGCCAGAAAACATTAGTACGCAAATACGCGATAACTTAATCGCCTCACCCAAACTGGAAATACAAGCGCTGCTGCATGGTTTAGTGGGGGGCTTTATTGAGCCAGGCAAAGGCAATGACCCGCTACGTTCACCTGAATCGCTGCCGACAGGGCGCAACTTTCATGCGCTGGATGGTGATGTGCTACCTACCCCGCTTGGTTTTCAGCTAGGGTTTAACATGGCGGCCAATGTGCGTAACCGTGATGACATTACTAAAAGTGAGGGGGTCATTTTATGGGCATCAGATGCAGTGCGTGATGAAGGCGTGATGGTGAGTTTTATTTTATCACTGATGGGTATCGCACCAGAATGGAACTCGCGTGGCATTGTGCAGAAAATGCAGTTAGCGCAAACGCCAGATGCGAACAAGGCCGCACATACTGACACTAAACGCTATGACGTGATTGTGACGACTTCTGGCTTATTCCGCGACCTGTACCCCAACCTCATGCAATGGATTGATATTGGCGGCAGAATGGCGCTGGCAGCTTCGGCACAAAGTGTGCTGCAGGCCCACCCAGACTTAGCACCTGCATTAGACTCAGCCTTAAAACCACTCGCCCACTACACACGTGGCAGCGAATCAATGGCGACCAATGGCGTAGCCGTACACTGGGTAAAGCGCACACAAGCGCTGTTAGCCCAAGGCATGCCAGCAGCGCAAGCAGGACGCGAAGCGGCATGGCGTATCTTTGGTGATGCGCCAGGTGCTTATGGTGCAGGCGTGAACACTCTGGCAGAGCGCTCTGGCGCATGGCAAAACCGTAGCGAGATCGGCCGCGCTTATTTGCAGCGCATGGGCCATGCCTACGGTGTAGATGCACAGGGCGAACCAGCGCACGAGGCATTTGATACCGCCTTACATAGCATTGCGACAACCTACCATGGCCGCGCTTCTAATCTATATGGGTTAATGGATAACAACGATGCTTTTGATTACTTAGGTGGTCTGTCACTCGCAATAGAAACCATTACTGGCAACAAACCGCAAGCCCGTATTCTGAACCATGCAGACCAAAAAGGCTTTACGGATGAGCCGCTAGAAACAGCATTACTGATGGAACTGCGTGGGCGTTACTTAAACCCGTCATGGATCAAACCACTCATGAGCCACGGCTACGCTGGCGCACGCACCATGAATCAAGCGTTCATGGAAAACTTATGGGGCTGGCAAGTCACCCGCCCAGATATCATTAAAGACTGGGCGTGGAACGAAGTAAAACGCGTCTACATTGATGACGACCTAAAACTGGGGCTAAATCAATTTTTAGAGCAAGGTCATAACGCACAAGTCAAAGCCAACATGGTGGCGTTAATGCTGGTTGCGGCACAAAAAGGATTTTGGAAGCCTGATACGGCCAGCGCGCAACAGCTATCTCAAACGCTAGCTAGATTAGTGATTAAAAATGGATTGCCAGGCAGCGGCCACACCTCACCTAACCACCCGCTATGGGACTGGATGGGGCAACATATCAATGCAGAAGATAAGGCAGGGCTGGCTCAGGTGCTGGCAAAGGCACGCGGCTACGGCAAGCCGCAATCCATCACTGAGGCTTTACATAGCTCAGTGCAAGTCACTCATCATGATGATGCACCCGCAGCAAAGCAAAACAAAGCAATCAGCAAAGCCATTGCACAGCAATCTCAAGTCAGCACGGCTAAAACTAAACCAGAAACACATATCAACAAAGCAGTGCAAGCTTATGAACTGACCGTCGAGACGGTTAAAGACAATCTCGCGTGGATACTGTTACTACTGCCTATTTTTGCGATAGGGCTTTGGTTTGGTACACGCAAACCTACTGCATAAGAAGCTTCAAGATTACTATGGGAAATCAATCATATGTCTATTAACTTAAACTCACTGCATAGTGCCATTACCTGGCTATTAGAGCCTGTTATCATCATTCTAGTCGCGGCTGTGGTGATTGCCGTATTAGAAGCTGGCTTAGCCATTGGTGAGCGCTTATTTGGCCTCAAACAACTGCGCAATGCTGGCGAGCAGGCGGTGCTGAGGGTGGCGCGTAAACGCCTAGAGCGTGCAGACTTTTTAGCACGCATACCGCCCATGCTTGGCTTAATGGCAACCATTATCCCGTTAGGGCCAGGTCTTGCGGCATTAGGTCAAGGCAACCCGTCCTTACTTGCGCAAGCCGTTACCACGGCATTTGATGCCACTGTGTTAGGCTTGCTAGCAGGCATTATTGGTTTAGTCATAGGCAAATGCCGCCGCCGCTGGTATGAGGATGTATTAGTGTCTCTTGAAACACAATCACAGCAAGCGTAATAACTTACCCAGATTATTCAGCCCCAACAAAATCATGCAAAAGAAAAGTAGCCTAGACAGTCGTTTAAATGGTCGTTTCAATCATGAAGACGAAGACCCACGTGCCAGCCTAGTGAACTTAGTGGATGTGATGCTGGTGTTTGCTTGTGGCTTATTGGCAGCACTCAGTGCGGGGCAGCAATCCACACTCCATCGTCCACAAGAAGTGAACAAAGGGCGCGAAATCGACGCGCCATCCACTGGTGAGCAAAGTGTCGGCAATGGCTATGATGCTATCGGGCAAGTTTATCGCGACCCTAAAACTGGCAAGTTATTTTTGATTGAATCCACACCAGAAGTAGAGGCTGGCAAAGAATCAAAAGGTAATCCCTGATGCAAGACTTTAGTTACCCAGATCATGATAAAGAGGCGATTTATCGCGTGATTGCCGAGCGACGCGATATGCGCCACTTTCTGCCGACACCAGTTGCGCCAGAAGTGCTCACCAAAATTCTGCATGCTGCGCACCAAGCACCCAGCGTGGGTCTGATACAGCCATGGCGCTTTATTAGAATTACGGATACTAATACGCGTAGTCAAATTCATCAATTAGTAGATAAAGAGAGAATTAATACCGCTCAGGCCATTGGTGATCATGAGAATACTGCGCGCATGGCTGAGTTTCTACGCCTAAAAGTAGAAGGTATTTTAGAGTGCGGCGAGCTTATCGTGGTGACCTTATGCGACAAACGCGAAGAACACATTTTTGGCCGCAGAACGTTACCAGAGATGGATATTGCCTCCGTCAGCTGTGCCATACAAAACATGTGGCTAGCCTCACGCGCTGAAGGTTTAGGCATGGGCTGGGTGTCTATTTTTGACCCTGTTGAGTTAGGTGCCCTACTCAATATGCCAACAGGCGCTAAGCCAGTAGCCATCTTATGCTTAGGCCACGTAAGCTCCTTTTACAAAGAGCCGATGCTGATTGAAACTGGCTGGAAACAAGCCAAACCGCTTGCTGACATGGTGATGGAAAATCAGTGGGAAAGTACAGAATGAGGTATCCGCAGCGTATTGTATGTCTCACCACTGAACCTACAGAAGTACTGTATATGCTAGGTGAACAGGCACGTATTGTTGGCATTTCTGGCTTTACCACCCGCCCAGCCATTGCCCGCAAAGAAAAACCAAAAATCGCAGCATTTACCAGCGCTAAAATTGATAAAATATTGGCGCTTAAACCAGACTTAGTGATTGGCTTCTCAAACCTGCAGGCAGATATTGCAGCATCATTGATTCGCGCTGGCGTAGAAGTGCACATCTTTAACCAGCGCTCTATTGCACAAATGCTTAATATGGTTGCAACGGTTGGCAGCTTGGTTGGTGCCTCTGATAAAGCTTTTAAACTGATTGAAGCACTTGAACATACGATTCAGCAGGCAAAAGATATGGCATCTCAATTACCTGCAAAACCTGTCGTCTATTTTGAAGAATGGAACGACCCCATGATTTGCAGTATAAAATGGGCAGCTGAGTTGATTGAAATCGCTGGCGGTACGGATTGCTTTCCAGAGTTATCACAATTTCATGGCGCAAAGGACAGAACAGTACAGCCGAGCCAAGTCATTGCGCGTCAGCCTGACATTATCATTGGCTCGTGGTGCGGCAAGAAATTTCAGCCTGAGCAGGTCATCGCCAGAGAGGGCTGGCAAACCATCCCTGCTGTAAAAAATGGCTTTGTATTTGAAATTAAATCGGCGGATATTTTGCAACCAGGCCCATCACTCATTACACACGGTTTGCAACAAGTGCAGGCGATTATCCAGCAATGGGTATTAGCACACAGTAACAATAGGAACTAACATGGCTACACACCTTATTTTAGGCGGCGCACGCTCAGGCAAAAGCGCCTTCGCGGAGAAACTGGCTTTGGCATCTGGCCGGCCTGTCACTTATATTGCCACCGCACAAGTTTACGATGCTGAGTTTGGCTCGCGTGTTGACCAGCATAAAACACGTCGGCCTGCGCATTGGACAACGGTTGAACAGTCTTTTAATTTAGCAGAAGTAATACAAACACACGCTAAAGCGGACACGTGCATTATTGTAGATTGCCTCACACTTTGGCTGGCGCAATGCATTTGCCCAGACTGCGAACGACCAGATAATTTAGACTGGCAACATGAACGCAATACCCTATTAGAAACGCTACCCAAGCTGCAAGGGACTATATTACTGGTCAGTAATGAGGTTGGCATGGGCATTGTGCCCTTAGGTGAAATTAACCGTCAGTTTCAAGACGAACAAGGTCGCCTCAACCAAGCAGTGGCGGCATGCGTCAACAAAGTCAGCTTTATTGCGGCTGGGCTACCGCTTACCCTTAAAGGGTAACTATTTAAAGGATAAATATGGAAACAACAACTTTTGAACTACAAGGTGAGTTTATCGAACTTTGCAACTTATTAAAACTTGCAGGCATTGCCAATAGCGGTGGCCAAGGCAAAGTGATGGTCAGTGATGGCATCGTTACGGTGGATGGTAATATTGAAACGAGAAGAACTGCAAAAATACGCTCAGGACAAGTTGTAGAGTGCTTAGGCCAAACGGTTAAAGTGCTATAAACGTCGTTTGACTATAAACCCTGCATCACCTGTGCCGAGCGCTCTATGTCACTTTTAGTGACTATCGATTACTAGTGGCTACACCCTGTGGCCACTTTCTACGCACTCTGCGCCAACCTAATACGATGCCAGCTATCGTGAGTAATACTCCACCTGCCGACAGCACAAAAATGGTGATTCTACGCGCCAGCAATCTATCGCCTAATGGCGGAATATCGATACGGTGTAAACCATTAAACAGCCAGCGATAAATGCGGCTGTAGCTATCCTGTGACGCAAGTATCTTTGTAGTCCGTGCATTTATGTAGTAAGTGGTATTTAAGCTGTCTGTAAAAGCGATACGTAACACCTTAGGTATTTTCTGCACATTCTGATTAAAATATGAATCACCATTTGTAAGCCAGTGCGCAGAGGCTATCGCCCCATGAACACCTAGTTTATTAGCCTGCGCTTGTAATATGGCTGCTGGAAATAAGGCAGCTGCCATCCCAGATTGGCTATCAACAAGCGAATCCTGTTGTGCGTTTCTTGCCAAAATGTAAGTATTGCCAGCAAACTTCAGCCATTCTATTTCTTTAATGTCAGTGACCGATAAATAAGCTGTGGATGAAAGCACTGGCAGTTTCATGTCTTGCACATTTAATTGACCACCTGTCCAATGTGCAGACTCTTCGACACTCAAATATCTTTCTGAAAACCAACCGAATGGTGTTAAAGAAAGCCAGCCACTAAATAACCAAGTAATGCAAAAAACACCAGCACTTAAACCGACAATATGATGCCAGCGTGCCCAGCCACGATACGGCGTAACCCTATCATTACTGTAGCGGCGATTAAAACGTATGCGCTGCACACCTAGCCACAAGCCCAAGCTTGACAACACAACACCAGCAAAGGCGAGCCACAACACGATCTGCCGCCAAAGTTCACGTTCCATACGCAAGGGCGTAAAGTAAACCCAGTGAATCACTGAACCTAGCCAGTTCCATATTCGTTCAGTGCGCTGTGTATCCAACACCACCTCACCAGTATGACTAGAAACATACAGTTCAGTAGCCTCAACATCATTAAGTGCAACGCGGTACAAAGGTCGATGTCCATTCAGGCTAGATGAAATAGACCATTGGTCATGATTAATCAACAACGTTTCGGTTACTTTTGCACGGCCTTGAAATTGCTCAGCAGCCTTCACCGCCTCTGCTTTTGCGATTTGAATGGGTTTGTTTTGAATGGATTTATCTTGAGTAACGTTGTTAGCATCAGCCCACACCGCCAGCCACTCCCCATGTTGCAAGAAATAGTATGCGGGCCGATGCTCCCGCATGGCTAGCCTGACGCTTTCTGGTTGGCCGAGCCTTCCCGTTAATGCCCATGCTTGTGCTACATCCAGTTTCACCTGCTGCAACTGCAAACTATCCAAGCGGCTTAGCCGTTCGTCTTGGGTAAGTTGTGGATATCCAACAAATAGCATGACTAAGCCAGATAAGAACCAAAGCAATACAAACAGCCCCAGCCCAATACCTAGCCAACGATGCATCAGATGTAAATAACGCAGCTTCACATCACAACTTTATGGTTAATCATGACCAAACTTACGGCTTAAAAAGCCAACTCCGCGGTAAGCTCAACACGCCTAGACTCGCCCAAAATAAATTGCTGCGCATTGTATGAAACTGGTGCATACAATTTATCTGTCAGGTTACGCAAATTGCCTCTCAGCGTAGTTTTCGGGTTAACGCGCCATGCAACACTCGCATCATAAACCGTATAACCTTGCATCGTAGAGGTGTTGGCATTATTTGCATAACGTTTACCCACCATGCGTGCACCTATGCCAGCCTCCCAACTTGCCTGTTGATAATAAACCCAAGCATTCGCTATTTTTTCAGGCACATTGGTTGGCGTATTACCCGCACGAGAAACACCACCAGCTTCCAACAGTGCATCGTAGCGCGCATCAACCAAGGCCATATTCAGATCAGTACGCCAGTGATTAATAGGGAACAAGGTTGCAGATAGCTCAACCCCACGTGATGACTGCTTACCACCTTGCACGCTAAGCGTTGGGTTACTCGCATCACGCGTGATAATGTCATCTTTTGCGATATGGTAAACCGCAAAAGTAAGCTCACCCTTAGCTTCAGGTAACACGTGTTTGATGCCAAGCTCAGATTGTTGTGCTGAAGTCAGTTTAAACGCACCATTCCTCGGTCTTAACGTAACAATAGAAGATACAGGGTCTGAACCTTGGCTGAATTGGCCATAAAATGCCGTGCTTGGCGTCGTTTGATAAACCGCACCAAATCTATAAGCAAATGGTGAATACTCTTTATCGATACCAGTAGTCGTTAAGCGGCTTTCATGGTCTACATTAATCCAATCCTGACGCAAACCCGCACTTAACTTCAGCTGATTTGTCACATCAAAGGCATCTTCTAAAAATAATGACTGCTGTACGGTTTTAGACACAAATTCTAGCGCTGTAGGGTCAATGGTCTGGAAGTAACCAGGGTTAGAATTATTGATGCTAACGTTACTGCTAGGGTCGTTATCATTATAAAAATTGTCAAAATATTTGAAATCTACGCGCGCTACTTCATAGCCTGCCGACCAACGGTTTTTATGCCCAAAAGCATCTGCAATTGAAGCCAGCGCAAAGCGGTTACCAATTTGTTTCTGCTGATGCTTAATCTCGGTATAACCAGAGCGGTCTACGGTATTAGTGGTATTATTAATCGCAAAATACTCTACATTGCGCCAATGGCGACGAGTATTAAACCAATAGCTCACATTGCTTACTTTAAGCGCATCCGATAATTGCCATTCAACTTTTGCACGTAAACGGTCTTCCGTGAAGCTTTGTTTATCGTCACGAATGTTGTAATTTTCTTTACGCAAAGATGAATCAATACGTCCATTGCGCAATGGAATCCCTGTATATCGGGTAGGTGACTCATCTGAGTGATCAAGCGTGAAGTTAATCCGTAGGTCATCTGTGGGGCTAAGTAACAAGTTGGTCATGATTTTTTGGCTATCATGCTCACCTCGGTCTACATAACCATTGCCGCCAGTGACCGAAGCATCTGCTCTAAATGCGCCAATCTCGCCCACAGCGCCCGTGCCGCCTATGCCAGCCCTATACTCACCGCGCGAACCTGTACCCACGAGAGCCTCAATAGAGCTTTCACGGCTTGGCGCTTTACGTATACTGTTGACGATACCGCCGACCGTACCATCACCAAACATTACCGAAGCTGGTCCACGTAATACTTCAACGCCCTGGTATCCCCAAGTGTCCGAAGGGTAAGTCAGTGTGCTCGCAGCAGTGAGTAAACGAATACCATCTTCAGCTTGCCCTACAGAGTCGTTACCAGTAAAGCCACGAGCAGAGTACGCTACGCCAGAACCAAGGTTGCTAATATCAGAAATACCTGTGGTGCGAGAAACAGCCTCATGGATATTAATATCGCCACGCATGCGAATAGTTTCTATGTCTAGCGTTTCCACACTGGCTGGAATATCAATCGCATTCAGGCCCAGTCTGCTAGCTGTGCTATTGGGTTGCTTAAGGTTAAGCGCAGTGTCCTGCTCCACACTAGATTCCACGCTGACATCCTTGAGCATTAACGCTACTTCATCAGCCATGGTCAGATTAGGTAACGCAGCCAAAACAGCCGCAGTGATTAATTGATTGCTTTTAATCATTATTTTTTATACTCCCAAATACGCATTCAAATGAACATGACCAACCGTCATATACGTTTTGCAGTGGTAGTATTTTAATAGGAGTGTGACAATGAAATATATACATCCAAGCTTATATCATGGCCCTATTAACGTATGCATCTGCACGCTACTCACTGCTGATGAGTAATCAACGCATCTCAACAGCACCTGTTTCTGGTGGTGTAAATCAATGGTGCAAATCAATTCCGGGTTCTGTTATAAATACTACTGAGATTTCTGTGAATATATTAATGTATTAAGCAAAATAAACATTTTGCTTCTTTTACTCAGGACGCCCCGCCCTAATTCAAACATTACGACTACATCAAGGCAGGTCTCCTGACTCTCGGGTTACGGCCTAATTCGCTGCCTTCCCAAATCTAACGACTCAGTGGCTAAGGGTGCGAACAGACTATCCGATTACAGTTGCGGGGGCAGTACTGGAATAAGCACAAAGACTTTCACGTCAAATAGCCGCACCAGATTCCCTATTAATCAGCTGGAGTGAAACTCAAGCCAAACCTTAATCGACGCAGTGTAGATTTTGATGGTATTAAAGTCAAGTTTAGATACAAATATCATAGTAAATGCTAGTAACTTACAGACATAAGTTACTAGCATAAGACAGTCGATGAAGACGCTGCGATGACGAACAGCACACGCGGATATTAAGACAAGACTCAAAATGACAGCGCAGAACCCGAACCAACATTTTATCAACATTGGCTGCGTTAAAACTCAACACCTCAACACGAGTCGTCAGGCAGGCGACATTGAGTACATTCAAAACCTACATTTTCAGCCCTAGAGCTTTCCAATCCAAATGCTGCTCTACACAATCGGCTAAACGGTCCAGCTCGTCATTTTTAAGCTGCTCATAATCAAAGTGCTGCTCCGTCTGCAAACCTGCCCATGCCAGCCAAGCCGCGCATGCTTCTTTGTGGTCAAACAAGCCGTGCAAATAGGTGCCAGCAATTTGCTTGTCAGGCGACATCGCACCTTCTGGCCTACTTTCAAGATAGAGTGCAGGTGTGTTGAGTGCAGCGCCTGTTGTCACCCCCATATGGATTTCGTAACCAGCCACTTGTGCGTCCGCAAATGCTAAATGCCCAGATATTTGTTTTAATTGCTTGGTTTGTTCCAAAGTGGTTTCCATGTCTAGCCAGCCCAAGCCAGTGCTGGAACCAGCATCACCTTCTATAGCATATGGGTCATGGATATGTCGGCCAAGCATCTGAAAACCACCACAAACACCTAATACCTTTCCGCCGTATCGTAAATGGCGGGTGAGCGCTTGCTCCCAGCCGTTGGCACGTAGAAAATCAAGGTCGCCGCGCACATTTTTACTACCAGGCAATATCATCAGGTCAGCAGGTGGAATCTCTTCGTTAATTTTAACAAACTGAAAATCCACCTGAGGATGCAAACGCAGTGCATCAAAGTCAGTGTGATTACTGATATGGGGAAGCACTGGCACCACAACTTTCAAGCGCCCACTATTACCCCCAACCAACTGCTGGCTTACAGGCACGGAGTCCTCGGCTTCAATATGCAAACCATGCAAATACGGCAATACACCCAATACTGGTTTACCTGTTTCTTGAGTTAACCAATCTAGCCCAGGTTGCAATAATGCGATATCTCCACGAAAACGGTTAATCACAAAGCCAACTACACGTGCTCGCTCGCTTTCAGAAAGCAAGGCCATGGTACCTACAATGTGCGCAAATACACCGCCTCGGTCAATATCTGCGATTAAAATCACAGGGCAGTCTACCGCCTCGGCAAAGCCCATATTGGCAATATCGCGATCGCGCAGATTAATCTCAGCTGGGCTGCCCGCACCTTCTACAATCACGCAATCATACTGGCTTTGTAACCGTTGGTATGATTCTAAAACTGCACGCATGGCTGTCGGTTTATAAGCGTGATAACCTACGGCCTCCAGATTGCAGACTACTTTGCCGTGAATAATTACTTGGCAACCCGTATCTGAATTAGGTTTGAGTAACACGGGGTTAAAATCGGTATGTGGCGCCAACCCACAAGCTTGCGCCTGCACCGCTTGCGCGCGCCCAATTTCGCCGCCATCTATTGTTACCGCTGAATTTAACGCCATATTTTGTGGTTTAAATGGCGCAACACGCATGCCCCTGCGATACAATACACGGCACAACGCCGCAACAAGGGTGCTTTTGCCCGCATCGGACGTAGTGCCTTGAACCATTAATGTTTT
>Ga0208630_100224_pt1 | contig 14164 bp, 12 predicted proteins | sample LakWasMet32_HOW6_2_FD_183874 | JGI IMG/M metagenome (GOLD analysis project Ga0208630, IMG submission 183874) | Freshwater sediment methanotrophic microbial communities from Lake Washington under simulated oxygen tension - Sediment Metagenome... | ecosystem: Environmental > Aquatic > Freshwater >... | reverse complement strand
CAAACTCAATGCAGTAGCGAGAAAGTTAAATGAACGTCCAAGAAAAACACTAAACTACCAAACACCGGCAGAAAGATTTGCCCAATCTGTTGCATCGACCGGTTGAATTCAAGGCCGAAAGCTGACACTGTCTGCTTTATGCAATTTAAAAGCGAAATTGAGCTAATAAATTAATACTTAATGATTAGATTAAGCACCATTTAGCGTCCTACTTGAATGACGAGTGGCCTATAGGGATGCGGCAATGCTGGCAAAACTTTGGCCTGTAGCTAAACTTTGGAAAATTGCGACTAATTGAGTTGGCTGGATTGTTTTATAGCGCAACTTTCCCGTATCGCTAAATACAAGCTTAAAACCACCATGCTCTGTGTGATTTATAACCTCGTAAATGCCTTCATTATGAATTGGGAAGAAAATAATTTTTGGCCTCTTTTTCCCACTTGCATCTGCTGTTGCATGCCAAGTTATGGCCTGATTTTGAATTGAAGCCTTTGTTATTGGCGATGAATAGGCATAAACAAAGGGTTGTTGTTGAGACTTTAAGCAATTAAGCATCCAGCCAGTTTGAGCACTATGTTTTTCCCACATACTAGGGTTTTTTGCTGCTGCCATTGTTTCTCCTATGACAATAAAGCTATAGAGGTAACCGGCGCAGCTTTATCGAGCAGCGTCCATGTTGACCGCAAGGTTAGGTTACCGATCACTTGATGATCCGTCGGAGGACCGGATGTAGAACTTCAGAAGCATCTCTCATCCGTGCTTCGGCATCAGACATATTCATCGCGGCGGTTGATCCTATCCATTCGTGCATGCACGAATGGCAGCAAAAAATGGTATCGCCGCTCATTGGCTCGTTGTAGATCACAGGCTTGTCAATCACTCCGCACTTTGGGCAAGTTTGCGAGTATGCTCCCACATAGTGGGCTGGTACGGATGGCACCTTTGCCAGCGCGGCAGAAGCGCTAACCACAGAAGAACCTAGGTTATCAAACTTCACTGCTACGGCCTTTAATGGATCAAAAGCCGCGACGGTCCATTGCCCGTTCGACTTCTCGGCGACACATTGTGTGTAACCCATCTTCATGAGCTTTTTCGTAAGTGCTTCCATCGATGCGACAGGCATAGATAACCTAACGTTTGTTCAATTAAAGGGCGCCGTTAAGCGTCCCGCTTGAATGAATTATTAAACATTGCTTGCGTCATCCCTGAGTCGCGCCCTAAGGAACTTGCCAGCAACTCCATTTAGATCGTTTCTGTCTAAAAGCTTGCCTTGGAACTGAAAATCCCGATCAATGCGAACAATCAGCAACTGCTCAAAGCTTCCTTGGCTCTTAACGAGTACCTGGTCGCTAACTTTCTCAGGTGAGATGGTCTTTACCTCAACAAGCTTGCCAGAAATTGTGCCGTCAGAACCGGCCGTATGTGTCCTATGACGGCGAAGTCCGAACTTGATTTCAGCATAGATCTCCCCGAGTTCCCCCCAGATTTGTAAGTATCTGCCTGTGTTCTCGAAGTGGCGTTTCGCACAATCAATTAGGTCGTAAAAAATCTCTGTTTGCTCTAGGGTGCTAAAGGGAAATCCTTCTCTGCTCTGAAATGGAATAGTTGACTCATCTGCAAGCTGAGAGTCGATCCAATCTCTGCTTATGTATTCCCACTCCCAAGGCGCTACGCCAGAGCCTGCTGCATCGGCTACTTCCTGCGGACTATAGCCGCGCTCGTTCATTTCATAAAGAAAATCCCAATCGCTCATAGATTAATTTTGCCTAACAGCACTTTTAAGACCCATGGGTCTCTATATGGATAATTGATATACATAGCCGAATCTCATTTTCTTATTAATTTTATTGTAATTGAAGACTACATTTATAGGGAAATTAACAACGGAAGTGAATGTTTGCTTTTACACAATACCTTATCTCCTAGCTAGTTAACTGATTCCCATACCATATATATTAAAGTGAGCCTACACTACCTAAACTATCCGCTTTGCCATTAATTAACTGCAATTTTCTTTCGCAGTGAGTCAGCTTTACGCTTTAGTCCAATTTTCGGATTTATCTTTAATGCCTCATCAAAGGCAGCCAAAGCTTTTTCATTATTTAGTAAATACTCATGTGCCAAACCCTGTAATTTCAGCGCTAATGCCTTCCAATGCTGGTCTTCATCCGCGCCAATTTCGCGCGCTCTTGTAGCTGCTTTAAGTGCAATTTGTGCTAGTTGATTATTGAGTTCTGGATTCTTTAGGATTTCTTCCGCGGCAAAAAGAACTACGTTATATATATCGCATTCTAATCGTGCAGTTTTAAACCTCTCAGCATCAATCAAATTGCCTTCTGCATCATAGTTGAAGGTTCCGATATCTTTGATTACCACCCCGAATTGCGGTAAATCCTCGTTGAATTCATATTGATCTGCCCATCCAGTAGCAGGCTCTATAGAAAATAACTCAGCACCCCTATCAACATCCAATACAGTTAGTCGATTCCCATCTTCACCTGCAGGGGCATTCGCCGTCTGGCAAATTGCATAACGCCCATTAACAGATAGATCACTGTTGTATATATTGGCGCTAAACTTCCTATTGGCGAGCTCCGCCCCTGCTGAAGAAAATACGTATAATGTTCCGGATAACTCACTTCCAAAATGCCAGTCCTCAATGGAGAAAATGCCATTATCACTGACGCGACCTGAGTTTGGCCGCTCTAATTTACCCTGTAATACAACCTTATTTCGCCAGTCGTTATACAAGACATACCGACCATGGCCCTTGTCTCGATGCCCACCTCTGTGCCCAGTTTCATCACTATCAGCCCAACATATAACCCACTCTCCAGAACACGACTTTTTGGACGGGCCGAAGAAACCTATTGACGGAATTGTGATGAAATCTCCAATGTAAGAAATTTTCTCTTCCGAAGCCCTGTGTGGGTTGGGTTGTGTTGGTTTGTTAGTTTTATTACTACCAAAAAGAAAGTTTAATAACCCCATATGACCCCTTAAAGTTCGACCTAAGTGGTTGCTAAAAACATACTTACAGCTTGTATAAAATTTCGTCGCTTGTAAATTTTGTGGACAAGCTATGAAATTGGTGCATTTCCTTTAATGTGAGACTTTCTTGTTCAAGAACTGACTTCAAGAAAGCTTTATTTTCATGCCAAGGCACCCGATCAGGTCCTGTTCCGCTTGGAACAATCATAAAAACATCCTTTTGAAGCATTCTTTGTCTTTCACTAGTTTGTCCATTTAATACCGGCAAAACCACACCATTGTGTTCATAGTGTCCATTCCTAAACTCGCTTGGAAGCATGTATTTGTCATTAAACAGAACGGCATAATCTGTAGGCCATTCTGTTGCATCCGGATGTTGAACTGGTTTTTCATCAAAATCGACAAACTCAAAAAGATCGTCTTTTTCAGTTAGCAATATAAAAAAGCTTTTCCACATGCCTGTGTGCTTATAACAAATCATCCTACTAATCCTCACTTCGAAACAATGATGAAGCAACCAACGACCATTATCTAACCTAGCTATTGCCTCTAAAGTACTATCGCTCCCATCAGAGTCAATCCACCAGAACTCTTCCAAATTGCAATTTTTACTAAAATTCTCTAAAAATCTATTAATTTCAACTTGTGAATCGGTTTCATAAAACTCTTCAATTTTAGGAATCGAGCTTCTGAAGACATGATCCAGATCGTAAAGTCTCTCAAATATGTCTCTTTTAGGATTTCTAAGTGACTTTTCGGCCTCTCTTAACTCACTAATTGTCGAAAACCTTTTTAAGGGGTCATTTTGAACGCATTTATGAATGATTTGATCTAGGATTTTAAGATTTGTATTTGCGCCCGAGTATTCTTCACGACCATCACCCCGAATTAATAGATCGAATAGATACCAGCTTAGAACTTGGCCTAATGCATATATATCCCATGTGGGGTTGGGATCATACTTACCGCTAACTTGATCTGGTGAGCTAAATAAATAATTTGAAAGCCTTTCACCCACTACAGTCAAAGCTTCTTTAGGGAAATCGTTGGAGAAATTCGCAATACCTAAATCGCCGATAACAAAAGTATCTTTATCGCTATCAAAAAAAATATTTTCTGGTTTGATATCTCGGTGGATTATTGCATTTTGATGTAAATGGTTTAGGCCAGTTACTAAGGCGTTCATCAACTTCCAACCTAGAATCGCTTTTTCGTCATCGGTTGCTTTAGAAATTGTGCCCAACTTTTTAAGGCTTGAAGCATATTTCTTCATGATGATAATAGAGAAATCTTCTTCTTCAATTTTTATTGAATCAAAGTGATAAAGATGTGCAATATTTTCATGCGTATTAATTTGTATTGCACAAAAATATTCGTCCTTAAACCTATTGAGCTTGCCCTTGTCTGTGTGGGGTATGAATTTTACTGCGAAATTATCCTCACCTTTTTTAAAAGACAATACTTTCGTGTTGCCACCTTGACCAAGCATTTCTACATAAGAAAATTCACCCACATCAGTTTCTAATTGAGCACTTTTAAAATATTTAATTATGTTGAATTCTGCCTTATCCTTCATTTGTTGCGTATTCTTACCCAAAAGAGCCACTCATAACAACCGCAAAAAGGCCACCTATAACAGTATCAAAGAGGCCACCCATAACAATTGCAAAAAAGCCAGTGCCGATATTGAATCAGGCAGTGGCTTTTTTATAATTACTGATTGCCAAGCAGTTAAAGTTTCAAAGCGCGTAACTTACGCATAGAATCGCCTTTTAGATTAATCCGTAATGCCCCGCTGACTAAACGGTCAAGAATAGCATCAGCCATGGTTGGATTCCCACCACTCAAGTAATCATGTAAAAGTTCAACTTGAATTTGGCTAGTAATTGCTGTCGCCTTACCCCCAGAACGACTATCGATTACTTCCAGTAAGTCGCCACGACTTTGCGCATTAAGCGTCGCAGCGCCAAAGTCATCTAATATCAGCAAATCCACCTTTGCCAATGCCATTAGCCTTTTACGGAAACTTCCGTCAGCATGTCCTAATTGCAATTCCTCAAGCATCAACGGCACACGCTGAAACAGCACCGACAATCCATGGCGACAGGCTTGATTGCCGAGTGCGCACGCAATCCATGTTTTGCCACAACCAGTTGGTCCTGTCAGAATCAGATTAAACCCACGATTGATCCAATCAGAGCTATTCAAGGAAGCCATTTGAGCCTTATCCAGTCCACGATTATGGCTATAGTCAATGTCTTCTACACAGGCATTCGCCTTTAACTTGGCGGTTTTTAGAAGCCGTTTAAGCCGCTGATTTTCTCGGAAAGTCTGCTCCTGATCAACTAGCATGCCAAAACGTTCTTCAAACGACAATCCTTGTGCTACAGCACTAGATAGTTGTTCTTCAAAACCTTTGCTCATACCGTTTAATTTCATTACAGAGAGTTTGTCTATAGTTTGTTGCGTTAACATTAATTAATCCTTTTTATGATGAGTGAATGGTTCTATTAGTAATTAGTGGTAATAATCCGCGCCGCGAATATTGTCATGATCAAAGGCTGCTTCTTCTGCAATGGTTAACTTGTTAGCATTCTGATCCAGATTGTTTTTAAGAATGGAGCGTACGTTCATGGTTGCAGTTGCTCCAATCTCTAGTGCACGCTTACAAGCGGCCTCCAGTCGTTCATCCCCATACTCACGAGACAATGATTTGATCGAGTTTGCCCAACGATAGCTAAAGTCGCGATGTGGTGCTTTTGAGAATACGACTTGTAAAAATGCATGGGTGCTGACCCCGACAGAGAGCGCCCAGCGGAGCTCATGCTCACTATCCCATTGCGCAAAATGTCGATGTGCGCTTTCCATATGCAGTGAATCCGTCGACTTCTTCCCAACCTCATAACTACGCGCCCAGCTGGCAACTCTCTTACCGCCATGCAGTATTTCAATGGTACTTGCGGTTAAAATAGCTTCCAGCTGTTTACGGACCAACACATGCGGCACACTATAAAAGTGCTGATCAATTTCGACATGGTAATCAAAGCCTGCACGTACTTTTAGGAACTCTCTAAATTGGTAAGGCTGGCTCACTAATGGTTTAAGCGCGGGCTTATCCAAACTATCGAATGCACTCTTACGCGAACCAGGCAGTTTCTTAAAAGGACGGTTGTTGACATCTAATAACAGCGATTTGATCGTTGCATTCAGCTCAGCCAAACTTGTAAATTTCTGTTTGCGGATACGGAACAATATCCAGCGCTCAACGATTAATACGCCACCCTCGGCTTTGGATTTATCCTTGGGTTTGTATGCACGTGCCGGAAAGATCGCAGTACCATAATGTGCTGCCATATCAAGATAGGTGGGATGCACCACTGGATCAATACGACTGGCTTTAGTTACTGCTGATTTTAAGTTGTCGCAAACCACCATCACAGGTACGCCACCAAAATGCTCGAACATGCGCACATGAGACGCAATCCAGTTCTCGCGACGCTGGTTCCAGACCGCTTCTGCATATATGTAATTTGATGCGCCCATCACACCCACAAATATCTGTGCGTAATGGATTTCCCCGGTGCGCATATTGTGTATCGGTACGGTAGGCCCCGCGTAATCGACAAAGACCTTTTCCCCTGCAATATGTACTTGGCGTAGCGAACGCTTCAGGGTTTTTTCAAACTCACGGTGCTGTGTGCAGAAGTTGCTGTAACACATGCCATCCGGATGCTGTTCTTTGTATTCCAAATGCAATCGCTCAAGGGTGGCGCCTTTGACCTTAAGCCATTGATGAATCTCCAGCCATTCCGGTACAGGTTTCCTCTTTAGTTTTGGTAAAAGTACTGGCGGAAATAAAAGCTGTTCTAATTCACCATCATCCAAATCTGCTGGTAATGGCCAGCTCAGTCCTGCATTTTGTGCACGACATAAGTAATCAGCTATGGCATTGCGTGATATTTTCAGGACTTGCTGAATCTGGCGTTGACTCATACTGGATTCAAACGTCAATCGCAATACGTCGCGTATCCTTCTCATTGGTAGTCTCCTGTTAGACATTAAATGGCTCATCAATACATGGATAATTAATGTCACCAGGCCTTTCTGTATGAATGGCTACATTGGCAAGTGATTTGTAGAAATATCTTTAAATGAGTAACGCGCATCGTCTTATCTCCATGGGAAAGTCACTGCTATTCGGCAGAGATTAATCTTGAATATTGGGGGTTGAATTACCTAACGGACAGGCATAAAGAGACCTCGACCTTGACAGTCGATTGAAGTGCATAGACAATACGGTTTCAAGGCTGCAATCTTGATGTATGTGCCGATGGCTTGGGTCTAACCCAAGCCTTTTGCGCTTCTGGGCCCGGTTTTCTAGGGTTCTTTAAGTCATTTTCAATTTCTCCGAATCAATGTTTGTTATTATTGGTTTGTGTTGATTGGCTTAGCCTGTTGCGCCATCCATAAATAAAACTCTGTTGTCAGAAACAAGCGACTACGGCCAACTTTGAAAGATGGCGGCATGGGCAAGCCCAAACTCAGCCGGTTTCTTGCTGTGGCTTTAGAGATTTTCAAAACTTTACTGACTTCATCCAGGTTCATCGTTTCCATAGTTCACCTCTGAGTACAATCACAAACATCACGATGTGTCATGATAGAAAAACTGGGCACTTCAAAACTACTCTCTATTTTGGACACTTGACCTTATGCCGCTGTACATCGATGATGCCGAGATTGAATCCAGATTCTGTATGCCTGTTGCGCAGGCGCTAAAAGCGATCAAATCTGAAATGCAGGACCGTGCTGTTACCCCCAGTCTTGCATTGAGTTTGATGAAGAAATATTTCCAGCCATTGATTCCGGAATGCCATCAGGATGTATTGGGAAATCTGACCCAGGCTTCATGGGAAGACTTAGAGTTTACGTATGCTGAGATGGTATTCAGAAGTGGCCAGCCTTCAGGCCAACTCACGGAAATTGCCGTTTGCATTAACCTGATTTGTCTTTTCACTACGCACCCCCCTAGAACCTTCCCAGACCACGAAACGATAGAAATTACTTATTTCTTGCAGATTTGCAGACAATTGAAGCTGGGTATTGATAACAGTGTTCGATTTTCAGACAATGGTCGATTTGACGTTTTTCGAGCTTGTAAATACTGTTGGCGACAACCAGTGCCTGGACGACTTATATGTTGCACACATACGGCTGGCGATAAGCATGTAACCATCAAGTTAGGTAATCAAGAATATTCTGATGCAAACCTGTCATTTACCGACTATAAAGAGAGCCGGCGTCAAAAAAAGACCTTCGATAAAACGCTTAACCAAATATTGACAAAAGAAGTGCTGGAGTTTCACGACAGCCAATTTACGGCACCAATCCTGATGCCTGATGAGAATATATGGCAATGGTTAAGCGACAGAAGACCTTTCCTAAGCGAATTGCTGCTAGACCAGAACAAGGCAATAGATGATGACAAGATAGTTGATAGTTTACTTTCGCTACTGCATAAACCAATCGGATTAACTGAAACGCAACATCGACCTTATATTAGAACCAATATGTTAATTAAGACTTATCCAATCTTGCTGTGGCCGATGTTATTGCGTGCAGAAGCATGGCTTACAGCAAGAAAAACATTGCGGGATAACTGGGGTGGAAAGCGGCAAAATAAGTGGTGAGGATGTGGTTTATTATTTTTTAATTTAAATCTCGTTAAGCTCTCACCTGCACCACCTGCACAATTGATTGGCCTAGGTTGTGATAGATTGTACCTCTGCGCACAATTAGCCACCATCCAATGATGACGCATTCCTTAGTGGAAATACGTGACGTCTTCAGACTAATTCCATATTGGAAAAGGCTTAAAATAGGTCAGTTAAGATGTCCACCTCCGGCTAGACTTTAAGCATCTTCATTTCCACGCAAAAGCTTGAGGATAGAAAGTGGGTTGGTCGTTTCTACTTCGCGCAGGACTCTGCTAAGTTTTTTATGCTGCTGCAATGCCGAGAGCTGAAGGCTTGACCAAGCTCTGGCCAAGCTTGTTATGCGAGCATTCATTGTAGCAATCGATTTGATTTTGAATCAAAAGTGTTTTATAGTAAAATTCATGTATAAATAAAAAAGCGACAAACACTTTAGTCCAATGTAATTCTAAATTCCCACTCTTGCACTCTTTTGAAGTCAATTCCCTTTGGCTCATTTAAAGCTGCCTATCTCTTGAGTTTTTTACAATAATTTTCATCTGTTGCGTTCAATGGTTGATTTATTAAGCTTGTAATTAACTGTTCTATTTTTAAAAAATGCAAATGTTTTCATATCAAGCACTTTTTTCATATTAAGTGCTTTATACAAAGCCTGCGTTGTAATTTTTGGTATCTGAATGATTAACTCTATAAAACAAAACTGGTTTTCCAACGTCCGTGGAGACCTTCTGGCGGGCATCGTAGTCGCATTAGCTTTAATTCCTGAAGCGATTGCATTTTCAATTATCGCTGGGGTAGACCCCAAAGTTGGCTTATACGCATCTTTCTGTATCGCTGTTGTTATTTCTTTTGTTGGTGGTCGAGCAGGAATGATCTCAGCAGCAACAGGCGCAATGGCATTGCTGATGGTGACATTAGTTAAAGATCATGGTTTGCAATATTTACTTGCAGCGACATTGTTAACTGGCGTCATACAAATCATCTTCGGCTATATCAAACTTGGTTCACTAATGCGCTTTGTATCACGTTCAGTTGTAACAGGATTTGTGAATGCGCTAGCAATCTTGATTTTTATGGCGCAATTATCTGAACTCACAAATGTCACTTGGCATGTCTATGCAATGACAGCAGCTGGTCTTGGTATTATTTATCTATTCCCATACATCACAAAAACAATTCCATCGCCCTTAGTGACGATTGTTGTACTTACAGGTGTTTCAATGTATTTCAATATGGACATTCGGACAGTTGGCGATATGGGCGCACTGCCTGATACATTGCCCATATTCTTATGGCCTGATGTACCACTTAACCTTGAAACACTTACCATTGTATTTCCATACTCTCTTTCGTTAGCTATTGTAGGTTTGTTAGAGTCGTTGATGACAGCAACGATTGTGGATGATCTTACAGATACTTCAAGTGATAAAAACAAAGAGTGTAAGGGTCAAGGTATCGCAAATATTGGCGCTGGTTTATTAGGCGGAATGGCTGGTTGCGCAATGATTGGTCAATCCATTATTAATATTAAATCAGGTGGTCGCACGCGACTATCAACCTTTGCCGCAGGTGTTGTACTTCTAATGATGGTCGTGTTTTTAGGGCCGTGGGTTTCACAGATTCCGATGGCTGCTTTAGTTGCTGTGATGATCATGGTAGCTATCGGTACTTTCAGTTGGAGTTCATTAGGAAATCTTAAAAAACACCCTACTAGCTCAAGCATAGTGATGGTTGCAACAGTAGTTGTAGTAGTCGCCACACATAACTTAGCCTATGGCGTCTTGGTCGGCGTATTGCTTGCAGGGCTGTTTTTTGCAAACAAAGTTGGTCAATATATGACGGTCAATTCGAGTATCAATGATGATGGTAGTCGGCGCATCTATAAAGTTTTAGGCCAAGTCTTTTTTACATCATCAGATAAGTTTGTATCGTACTTTGACTTTAAAGAAGCCGTCAGTAAAGTGACCATCGATTTAACGCATGCGCATTTTTGGGACATTACCTCTGTGAGCGCTTTAGACAAAGTGGTGATTAAGTTTCGTCGCGAAGGTACAGAAGTTGAACTGATTGGTATGAATGAAGCCAGCGCTACTATTGTTGACCGCTTTGCAGTACACGATAAACCAGACGCTATTGATAACTTGATGGGACACTAAAGGAGAAGATTATGACGAATGTAGTCGCTTGTATTGATGGATCAAATACCACTCCAGCAGTTTGTGATTACGCTGCTTGGGCTAGCCAACGTTTAAACGCGCCTTTGAAATTTTTGCATGTCTTAAATAAGTCGGAATTTCCGACACCTATAGATTTTACAGGGAGTATTGGTTTAGGTGGCAAAGAAGCACTTTTAAAAGAGCTGACTGAATTAGATGAAAAAAGAGGAAAGCTGGCGTTAGAACATGGAAGTTTGATGCTCGATTTTGCAAAAGCACGTGCTAAGAATTTTGGAGTCACCGATCCAATTTGTCGCCAAAGACATGGTGATCTAGTCGATACTTTGATTGAGATGGAAAGTGACATACGATTGCTTGTGATAGGCAAGCAAGGCACCGTTGGTGACAGCATTGGTGACCATGTAGGCAATAATCTGGAAAGAGTTGTGCGTACTATGCATCGCCCGATTTTGGTTGCACCACAAAGCTACCAAGCGCCTGAATCTATCATGATTGCTTTCGATGGTAGCGATACCACTATGAAAGGCGTGGAAATGGTTGCAAGCAGCCCTTTATTCAAAGGAATTGCTTGCCATATAGTGATGGTGAATAACGACAACAAAGATGTTTCTGACCAACTAAGATGGGCAGAGACCACTTTAAGTGATACAGGCTTTACAGTTATCAAAGCTGAGATTTCTGGAGAAGTTAAAAAAGCCTTATGTGATTATCGTGACCAAAACAAGATAGGCATGGTTATTATGGGTGCTTATGGCCATTCAAAAATCAGGCAGTTTTTAGTGGGTAGTACGACGACTAAGATGATTCAACATACAGCGCAAGTACCGTTATTGTTGTTGCGTTAGATTGGACGTAGTTAAAAGCTGAGCACGGTATCTGACACTGCCAATAATATTAACGCGAAATTACCGTCAATTAAGATGGATTATAAACACTCATGGCACTAGAAGGTCAGACATTCCATGCATCCTTCTTCAGAAAGCCTTAATCTGTCACCCCATGTGTGCGTATCTGGCATGTCTTCTATGGCACGTGGGGCTGGTGCGCGACAAGGAGGAGGCGCTACTACTGCTGTGGATGGCCTCTTTGAAACTGTTATAAGTGGCCTTTTTGCAATTATTTTAGGTGGATTTTTTACTAAGAATACGCAATTTGTCACTTCCCTATCATTTTTTATGTTTTAACTGGAATAAAACGTAAGATATCCTAGGCTATCTTAACGTTATTTCTGACAAATAATCTGACAGTGAGTCAAGGGGTATTATGTCATCAGTACTTAGTGGTAGATCTTTCGTGTATTTAAAAGGCACTATGGTATTAGTAACTAATGGATTGAAAAGCTTCAAATTCAGTGATGAGATATTTAAAAACTTCTCAAGCTTTAGACGGTTCTGATCTAGCCATGTAATACGCCTTATATGTTTATGAAGGTGATCTCCTACATTACCTTGAAATCTTGAGCAGGTTTGTGCAATTTCGGAAATGGTACGTGCTCCTTTTAAGCGTTTACATTCGATTGCTAAAACGTAGCCTTCTTCAGACCAAGCAAGCACATCAATATCGCCTAGATTGGGAGATTTTCCAGCTCCTAATTGTGTCATTTTCACTTCTTCAAGTGCTTGCCATCCTAACTTTCTTAATAGAGCAGCTACTTCTTGTGTAAATGATCTGCCAGCTTCGTCTACACGTTTCCCTATATAAGATCTCATGTTACGTGACACGAATACGTCTTTATCGAATTTACCATTAGAAATAGAATCTATGATGTATGCGAAAGACTCTCGCATGGTGCCTACACCAAAAACATATGTAGTTTCGTCTAAGTTTTTACACTCAATTAATGGCCGTAAAATAACCGACAGCTTACGCTCAAACCTCCAAGGCTCTACGTCGCTGGGCTTGACTGGGGACTGCGGAGCCCAAGTGTTGCGTGCTTTCAAAGAAAATGAATGCAAAAAGGCATCAATATCTTCGGGATTGACTGGACGACCTTCGCATAGGTTAACAATTTCGTCACGTGTCTGTGATATCACGACGGTATCTTTATCGAGACACAAGTCCATCAAACATCCCACAATTTCAATTAATTCTGGAAAGCCAAATCCGTATTCAGCACGGAATGCAGAAAGAAATTTCTCTGTACCAAATTCCCCTTCTTTTTCTGGATGATCTCGTTTTTCACTTGGTAAAACCCAGTTTTCATAATCTTCTGCTGCAGCCACATATTTTGCATTGAAGCCTGCTTGGGTATATGGATTGCCAATCTCAGAAAGAATATCTGCGGTAAAAGCATATGCCCCGCTTGGGTATATATTGATCCCTTCGGAGGCTAGGCCGTGATAAATAGTCTCTGAGTCTCGACCAAGATTGATCAAGGCGCACATTAATCCAAATAGCTCATCAGTACCATATTCGTCTAGTGTCAAACTACTTTCTTCAGAGCATTCACAAACTGCAGCTTCAATAAGTACCCTTAGAGTCAGAGTTCCTTCCGAGCGTTCCCGCTCAACCTTTTCTGCTGCCGAGGTACCACTATCATTACCATATAATGCTCTAACGGCTCTTGCTGTTGAGCGCCAACGATGTCTATCATTAATAAGCGTTTCATGTAAAAACAAAAAATGACTAACAACATGTTTTCTATTATAAAGTTTGAGTTTTTTAGCGATTTTATGAAGTAATTGTGTCACTGCATTATTCAATTCTTGGCAACTGTCTTTAGGGCTAAGAGAACGTATCTCTTTACATGGGGGTAGCCAAGAAAAGGCCGAACGCATATTAAAGCCTATATGTTCTGCAGGACGTCTAAAAATAGGTCGAGCATGAGCGCTAAGAAGATGCTCAATAGCCCTTTCGCTTTCAAATGTGTGGAGAATTTTTGCATCTGACCCACCAAGTATATTAAGTGCCTCTGCATCATGACTAAATATTGCAGGATTCGAGGTTTCAGCTAGCATGTGAAATGCAGCTATGACTCGGCCAAGTAGCCTGACTTCTCCTGTATTTTTTACGCCAACGAAATGACGAAGAAATGCGGGGCCAGCAACCAGTTTAGCTAATGGTAGTGTTCTATGTAGCTGTAATTCTAAGCTATCTGAAAGTGTTGAACTGTCTCGCGCCTCTTGGGCAGAAAGCAATCCCCTAAAGTCAATAAACAACTCAACTGCTGGCTGAGCAAAATACATTGCCCCCTCTGATTGTTTAAGAAATTTATACACCAGTAGCTGCAAGCCTTCCCAAAGCTTGAAACAAGCATGTTGCACTAATTTGTCACTCGAATTTGTT
>Ga0208630_100214_pt1 | contig 14639 bp, 8 predicted proteins | sample LakWasMet32_HOW6_2_FD_183874 | JGI IMG/M metagenome (GOLD analysis project Ga0208630, IMG submission 183874) | Freshwater sediment methanotrophic microbial communities from Lake Washington under simulated oxygen tension - Sediment Metagenome... | ecosystem: Environmental > Aquatic > Freshwater >... | reverse complement strand
GATGTCTTTTAGCCAAAATAAGTCGGGAATAACTTCAATGGTTGCTTCCAATTGACAGCGGGCAGATAAAATTTCCCTGGTCCGTTCAGCGACTAATGACTCAAGTGATTGTTTACGTAAATTGATGTCAACCAACAGTTTTGTCAGATAGGCCATCAGTAAGCTAAATAGCACACCAAAAATTATGTTGATGGTCAGTTCGATAGGATCGCCCCAGCCTTTATTGGGGGCAATGCTTAATACCCAGTTGGCATTAGGAACACTAACAATTTCATCGACTGGATTGATAAGAGCAATTGCCGATGATTCAGCAATGATTTGAATTTCCTCGCTATCTGGCAGTTTGCGCCATAGTTTGTAATCGTAGCCACGCGCCACTAAATGACTAAAATGAGCGGCTTCGAGTGCTTCAGGGAAATGTACTACAACACACGCCAAGCCCCAAAAGACGGGTTGTCCAATACTGTCATTCAGAAAAATAGGCAAACGCCCAACCAGTCCTAATCCACCTTGAAATAAATTAAGCGGGCCGGCGAGGGTCAGTTTGCCGGTATCACGAGCTAGTAAGGCTTCAATGCGTTGATCTGGGTACGTCAGTAAATTAAGTCCGATGACTTTTTCATTGCCTTTTAACGGCGCCACCCTAGTGATAATACCATTGGGTGCTAGGGCTAATTCTGATACGCCTGGGTACATTGGCAGCATTTGAGCGGCTATGGCTTCAAAATTTACCGGGTTACCGTGCTCATGCTTGACTATCGCGGCTAAGGCATAAGTCGCAGAGATAGAGTGTTCAATACTGCCGGCTAGTGCTTGCGTATGCACGCCGATATGATCAGCTACCCGGGTGCGTGCTTCCAGTAATCGATGCTGTTGTAAATACAAAATCACACCCGCTGCAAGCAATGCGGTAATTAGAAACATGACGCTTGCTAGTAGCAGAGGTTGTTTGGTTATTGATTTAGTATCGGGCATGGATTGGCTGAGCTCAGTGGCTTTAATAGAACAGATATAACAGGAGTTTAGATGATCGCCAAATAGGAGATGTTAGAAAATTCTAAAAATTACACTGCGACTTTTTTGAGGCGGAGCGAGGGCATGGATGGATGATTTTTAAAAGTAGTTCAAATTAAACTTTTGCGGAAGGATTCAGGCCAAACACTGCAAAAGCGGTGCCTGCTTCAGCAGGATGTGCTGAAGCAGGCAGGATAAGTTATTGCGGACGGTAATGCGATTCAATATAACGTTGAACGATTTCTTGAAATTCTTCGGCGATTCTGTCGCCTTTAAGCGTGACGGTTTTCTCGCCGTCTTCATAAACCGGAGCCACCGGTGTTTCACCCGTGCCGGGCAGACTGATGCCGATATTGGCAGATTTGCTTTCACCTGGGCCGTTGACCACGCAGCCCATTACCGCAACTTCCATAGTTTCAACGCCTGGGTACTGGGTGCGCCACACCGGCATTTGATCACGTAAGTAGGTTTGAATATCCATCGCCAGTTTTTGGAAATAGTCGCTGGTGGTACGACCGCAACCTGGGCAGGAAATAACCATCGGCGTAAATGACCGAAAGCCCATGGTTTGTAAAATTTCCTGACCGACAATGACTTCCTGGGTTCTGGATGAGCCGGGTTCAGGCGTTAGCGAGATACGAATAGTGTCGCCGATACCTTGTTGCATCAACACTGATAATGCGGCGGCTGACGATACGATGCCCTTAGAGCCCATGCCCGCTTCGGTCAATCCTAAGTGCAGCGCATAATCACATTGACTGGAAAGATCTTTATAAATGCTGATTAATTCTTGCACGTTGCTGATTTTGCAAGATAGGATGATTTTATCTTTTCCTAAGCCCAATTCTTGAGCTTTGGCGGCACTTTCCAGCGCAGACAATACAATCGCTTTACGGGTCACAGCGGCTAAGGGTTCTGGAATCGGTTTAATTCTGTTTTCGTCCAACAATCGAGTCAGTACAGATTGATCCAGACTGCCGCCGTTAACGCCGATACGTACCGGTTTGTTGTACTGCACGGCAAATTCAATCATTTGCTGGAATTGTGGATCACGACTTTTGCCGCGACCGACATTACCTGGATTGATGCGGTATTTACTCAGTGCCTGGGCACAATCAGGGTATTTTTCCAGCAATTTATGGCCATTAAAATGAAAATCACCAACGAGTGGGACGCTGAAGCCTTTTTGGTCTAATTTGTTGCGAATTTCGGCCACAGCTGCCGCAGCTTCTTCTGAATTAACGGTGATACGGACGATTTCCGAACCGGCAGTCGATAGTTCCATAACTTGTTTGACTGTGGCGGAAACATTGGCAGTATCCGTGTTAGTCATGGATTGCACTACGATAGGCGCGCCGCCGCCGACTTTAACATTGCCGACTAACACTTGATGGGTGATTTTTCTCAGGCTGATAGACATAGGTAAATTATTTTGGAAAAGGTGACAGTTATCTGGATAGAATACCGGCAAATTATACGCCATTGAGTTTATTGAGTAGAGCGAAGTGTGAGGATAAATTATTTTTCCGATATACATTTGGAGTTTGGTGAACTACCAGCCCCAGACAATGATGCCGACATTATTATTGCCGCAGGCGACATAGGCGTAAGCAGTCAAGGTATTGAATGGCTGAAATCTTTAAATAAACCGGTGATTTATGTTGCCGGTAATCATGAATTTTATAAGCACGATTATAAAGAAACCTTAAAATTGCTGACTCATCAATGTCGTGATAGTAACGTCCATTTTCTTGAAAACAGCAGTATGGTTTTACAGGGTGTACGCTTTTTGGGTTGCACCTTGTGGACCGACTTATTTATTGAGGGTGAGGCAACAGCGCAAGCATTAAGCGATACCTTGAACGATTTTAGAAAAATCCGCTTTGCTGAAAAATACTTTGATACGGCCGAATTCAGTCAATTGCATAAATATTCCAAGACTTGGCTGGAGAGGGAGCTGGCATTACCCTTTCAAGGTAAAACTGTTGTTATTACTCATCATGCCCCTTCGCCCTGGAGTTGGAAAGATTCTTCTTACGCACTCAAAAAATTGGCTTATTGCAATGACTTAAGACATCTTTTGCATGAGTACGAAATAACCGCCTGGTTCCACGGGCATATTCACAGTCGTGCCGATTACCGAATTGCCGGTGCCCGAGTGCTCTGCAATCCGCGAGGGTACTACGGTAAAAAATTAGTCAAAGATTTTGACCAAAACCGGATTGTGGATATATAGATATTCTTTGGGGAAGCGTCCCTTTTTCTCTCCCAATAACCGGTACTTATGTGGTACCGCTCCAATTTCCTATTGTTGTAATGTCCACTCCTGAACTTATTAAACACCTCGTCCAGCAATTACCACTTTGTCTAAGCCAAGATAGACATAGATTGAAACAGCAACTGGATCGTTGCCGTGCTGAACATCAAAAAGGTAAAGACACAACTGAGTCATTGGCCCAATTAACCCGGCGGTTTGAAAGGTCTATTGAGGGAAGAAATAGGCGCTTAGCAAGCATACCAGCGCTGAATTTTCCGGATTTACCGGTTACCGGCAAAAAAGACGACATCGCCCAACTGATTAAAGACAATCAGGTCGTCATCGTGTGCGGCGAAACCGGTTCGGGTAAAACCACGCAATTGCCGAAAATTTGTTTATCCATCGGTCGCGGCGGCGCCGGCTTTATCGGCCATACCCAACCGCGACGCATTGCCGCGCGTACGGTTGCTGATCGTATCGCTGAAGAACTGGGCGAACCGATGGGTAAATCGGTCGGTTACAAAATCCGCTTTAACGATAAAACCCACTCAGAGTCGCTGGTTAAGTTGATGACCGACGGTATTCTGCTGGCCGAATCGCAACACGATCCTTACCTAAGCCAGTACGACACCATCATCATCGACGAAGCGCATGAGCGCAGTTTGAATATCGATTTTCTGCTGGGTTACATGAAATGGCTGCTGCCTAAACGGCCTGATTTAAAGCTGATTGTGACCTCAGCCACCATCGATACCGAACGTTTTTCTAATCATTTCAATAACGACTGCAGGGATGCAGGAGGTAGAGCAACGCAGGGAGCAGTTGCCGGAGCACCGATTATTGAAGTTTCCGGGCGGACTTATCCAGTTGATCTTCGCTACCGGCCTCTTGAGATAAAGGAAGATGAGGATGATGAAACTACTGACGACTTACAAAACGCCATCCTCGACGCCGTTGATGAGCTATACCGGGATTTACGCGGCGACATTCTGATCTTTTTAAGCGGCGAGCGGGAAATCCGCGAAACTACCGATTCGTTAAAAAAGCACCGTCCTAGTCTGTATGAGATTTTGCCGCTGTATTCCAAACTCAGCGTCAGCGAGCAAGAGCGGGTGTTCAATCCCAAAGGCGGCAAGATTCGCATCGTGCTAGCCACTAACGTTGCCGAGACTTCACTGACAGTACCGGGCATTCGTTGTGTTATCGATCCTGGTCATGCGCGTATCAGCCGTTACAGCCATCGCAGTAAAATTCAGCGTTTGCCGATAGAACGCATCTCGCAATCCAGCGCCAACCAGCGGGCAGGGCGCTGTGGTCGGGTCGCTGAGGGCATTTGTATTAGGCTGTATTCGCATGATGACTATTTAGCCAGACCGGAGTTCACCGAGCCGGAAATTATGCGCACCAATTTGTCGGCGGTTATTTTGCAAATGACCGCGTTAAATTTGGGCGACATCGAAGACTTTCCGTTTTTGGAGCCGCCTGACGACAAAATGATTCGCGACGGCAAGACGGTGTTGCAGGAAGTTAACGCACTGGAAAAGTCGGGCAAACTCACTGAGATTGGCAAGCAATTAGCTAAATTTCCGACCGATCCCAAACTTGCCAGAATGCTGGTTGCTGCCGGTCAATTGAGCTGTTTGTCGGAAGTGGCGATTATCGTTGCCGCCTTAAGTATTCAGGATCCGCGTGAAAAACCTGCCGACAAAATGCCGCAAGCCGATGCTAAACACGCGGCGTTTCGTCATCCGGAATCGGATTTTTTGACGATTTTGAATATCTGGAACGAGTTCGAAACGCAAAAAAAACATCTTTCCAATAGCAAGTTGCGTAAATACTGTACGGTTAATTTTCTGTCTTACATCCGTATGCGTGAGTGGTTTGATATTCATGCGCAGATCATGCAGGTGATTAAGGGCGAATTGAAAATGACGCCGAACACTTCCGAATCCAGTTACGAAGCTATTCACTGTGCTTTGTTGCCTGGTCTGCTGTCCAATATCGGTTTTCGCCATGAGCAATATGAATATCTGGGCGCCCGAGGTTTAAAGTTTTTTATCTTTCCGGGCTCCGGGCTGCATAAGTTAAAGCCTAAATGGATTATGGCCGCAGAACAAGTGGAAACCAGCAAGGTGTATGCGCGTAATGTCGCCAGAATCGAGCCGGAATGGATCGAGCAATGCGCCGGACATTTGATCAAACGTAACTTTTACGACCCGCATTGGGAGAAAAAATCGGCCCGCTGCATGGTGCATGAACGTACGTTGTTGTATGGCTTAACGCTGCAGGCCGGGCGCAAAATCCCTTACGATCATGTTGATCCCAAAGCTGCACGGGAGATTTTTATTCGCTCAGCGTTGGTTGATCATGATTACTACAGCAACGCGCCTTTTTATAAGGCTAATCAAGCATTGCTGGAAGAAGTCGGCATCATTCAGCACAAAGGCCGACGTGTGGATTTGGTGGAAGATGAGCAATGGTTGTATTCGTTTTACGATCACAAGCTGCCGGCTGAAATCGTCAGCGGCGTGATATTGGATACTTGGCGTAAAACCGTCGAACGCGAAAACCCTAAGTTTTTGTTTTTAACCAAAGAAGATTTGGTTCGCGAACAAAAAAATGTCGTTAATGAATGGGACTATCCGGACACCTTTCCCGGCAATCGTTTAGGCAGCAATGCCAAATTATCCATTCCGTTGCAATATCGGTTTGAGCCCGGCCACGATGAAGATGGCGTGACGGCTATTATCCCTGTGCACCAGTTAAACCAGCTGACGCAAACTCCTTTCGACTGGTTGGTGCCGGGCTTGCTGGCAGAAAAATGTGCCGCGCTGATTAAATCCTTGCCCAAGCAGCTTAGAAAACACTTTGTGCCGGTGCCGGAAACCGTCAAACAATGCCTGGAAATCGAACCTGATTTTAAAGGCAGTATTCAAGAATGGCTCGGTTACCGGTTACGTAAGCTTACTGATGAGGCGATACCGTTAAATGCCTGGAATCTGGATGCCGTGCCTGATCATTTACGAATGAATTTCCGGGTCATTGACGCAGACGGTCAATTGCTTGATTACGGTAGGGATTTGAAAAAACTGCAGGGCCAGCATGCGACCCAGGCTGTGCAAAGTTTCGACCAAATCGCTGCCGATGAATTGCACTATACCGGCTGTATTCAATGGGCTTTCGATGATTTGCCCGATACGTATCAGTTCATCCAAAAAGGCCAAAACTTTATCGGTTATCCGGCAATTGTTGATGAAGGCGACGCGGTTGGCGTGCGTATTTTCGACACCCAACAAAAAGCCGCAGTTCAGCATCAGGCCGGTTTGATGCGTCTTTATCAGCTCAAACTGCGCAAGGAATGTACCTACATCACCAAAAATATGCAAGCGGCGGCGGTTGAGCTTGCCTATAGTCGTTTGCCCTTGCATCCGTTTATTAAAGGTAATGATAAGGCGACGTTTAAAGAGGATTTACTGATGTCGATTTTGCATCATGTGTTTGTCGACGATCGAACTATTCGCACTCAGCAAGCATTTGAGCAAAGCCTGCAACAAAATAAGGGTGAATTAGTTAGTGTAGCCAACGAAGCAGGCAAAATTGCTCAGGAAATCATAACGCTGACCAGTGCGATTAAAACCGGATTACAATGTTTTAATCCCAACGATCCAATGGTTAAAGACATCACTGAGCAACTGGGCTTAATGATTTACCAAGGCTTTATTCGCAACACGCCGTACAACAACTTAAAAGCCATTCCTCGCTATTTGAAAGCCATTCAATATCGCCTCGATAAGGTGGATAACAGCCCGCAAAAAATACAGGAAGTCACTCGTTACGCCACGCGTTTTTGGAAAGAAGTGGAGAAGAAAGCGCAAAAAGACCTTGTATCGCCTGAGCAAGATCCATTTCGCTGGATGCTGGAAGAGTTCAGAGTATCGCTGTTTGCCCAGCAGTTAAAAACCGCCTATCCGGTGTCGGTAAAACGAATGGATAAGGCGTGGGACGAGCGGTGAGTTTAACAATTAAGTGATAGGTTTAACCGTTTGTGGAGCATTAGCCACAAACGGTTATACACTTTAACGTATCTGTCTTTAGAGAGTTATCTATACGATTTATTTGTTATGTAACACAGATAACGCAAATTCATAAGCTTCTGGAAAATCGAATAAGGCCGGTTGCTTGGCTTTGTGAATCTGCTCATATAAACCAAACTGGGTTTTATATTTTAAGTTGCCGATTGCCAGGGCGCCGATAGCACGAAAGTTGACGCTAGAAAAACTCACTTCTTCATTCAAGAAATGCGGACCGATGTCGGCAATCCCGCTGGGTGGTACCGCATTGGTATCGGCTGCCAAAATCAAATTTTTGGCATGTTCCAATTCGGCTCTATTAAGAATACGAATGCCCGCGCGTGCTGCACAAATAACTACTTCGGCGTCTTTAAGTACATCTATTTTTTCTTCAGATGTTTCTGCAGATACCCATTCCACTTTGGTTTTATAACGTTCACAAAAACCAATCGCTACTCGTTGATCATCGTCAGCGGTGAGATGGCATAGTTTGGTTGATGCGCCTAATTTGGACACCAATGCAGCAGCGCACAGCCCAACAGGGCCGGTACCAAATACAGCGACATTACGACCATTGACGCCGCTGCCGGTTTGTTTTTTTAAAGTTTGTTCAACCAATGCGACGACACTGGCCGAGGTTGTATAAGCGCCGTTAGGATCAGCGAATACGCCCACTTGAAAATCGCCGACCATCGCATTTTTGGCTTTCTGAAACATATCCGTTGCCAGATGCACATCGCGACCGCCGATAAAAATGCCGGTATCGTTAAAGCGTTTGGGTGGTCTTGAGAAAATGGCGTCTTGGACAATATTGGCAACGCCATCGGGGCGTATTTCTGTAAATGGTATGACCAGATCAAACCCGGCATCAGCCGCAATTGTCACATCGAAAGCACTGATGTGAGTTCCGGGCGTAAGAAAATACAAAATTCGTTTAGACATGCTCGTTTCCTTGGCGTTGTTGGTTTATTACGTAACACAATGTAGACCATAAAATTTAAAGTGCCCCGGCGAGTAACTGATTTTGCAATTATGATACGAATTCAGCATACATAAATTTAAGAAAAATTATGAATCCCATTGTTCTGAAAATTAAACGTGACGACTTGATCGAAGCTCTGAATACAGAGGTTGATTTATATGGCGGTGGTTGGTTTCTGGATACTGAAACCGGAGACATTCTGCTTAAGTCAGATGGCGTCGATGATTTACCGGAAGATTTGGAAGATAACCCACGGTTTTATTCTATAGAGCCAATATCTTCGCGTGAGTCTTTCCATATTATGGAAGCCTTTGTTGAAAACTTAAGCTCCTCCCAGATAGCTGAACGCCTTGAAGCTGTCCTTAAACGACCAAAACCATTTCGCTGCTTTAAGGACACTCTATACGATTACCCGAATTTGCCTGAAGCCTGGTTCGCGTTTGAACAGAAAAAACTCGAGCGGCTGGCCGAGCAATGGTGTGAACAAAACGGCATTGGTGTGGAGTGGGTTTGATGATGAGAAGAGTAAATTAAGCCGATTTATTAGCAGTTTATGTTATTTAGCTAAGCCGATGAATTGCAAATGAGGGCACTTTTGTAACGCTAGATATTTTTTGTTTTTAATGCGATATTCAAAACATTCGCATCCAAAAATAAAACAAGCTTATGGAAAACTACTCACCAAAAATTGAAATTTTTCCTAATAGCGATCTTAGTTCTCCGCCTGACTTTAATCAGCGCCCCTGGTTTCGCATGCGCAGATTCGTTATTTTTGTCATTGTCTTTTTAATCAGTGCCGCTATTGGCTTGACATACACTTACAGTCGCCCAGCCATTTATCGCAGTGTGGCAACGTTGTTAACTTCGGCGATGACGGCTATCGATCGAGACAGCACCCCCGCAGATATTCAGCATGTCGCTATTCAAAAACAAATATTGCTTGGTCATGAACTTATTGCCGAAACCTTATCAAGACTTAAAGCATCAGCCACTACCGGTTATTTACAACAGCTAACGACACATGACATTGAAAAGTTTTTAGTCGTTGAGCCAGTCGAAGACACCAATCTTGTTGAAATACGCGCTGACGGCACTGACCCTAAGTTTTTACCGCTGCTTGTTAATACCTGGGTGGATGTTTACTTGGATGCTCGGGCTGAGGAAATTAAAAAATTAACGGGCAATACGACCAGTATCATTACCGACGAATTAAAAGGCTTGGCTGAAAAGATTAACGCCAAACGGGCCGAACTTGATGAGTTCAGAAAAATCAACGACATCTCGTCAACCGGACGCGATGAAAATGAACCTTTGGCTCAACTTAATGGCATTAATAACTCTTATAACCAAGCCAGTGAAGATGAAATTAAGGCTAAAGCAGCGCTTGACGCTATTAAATTAGCGATTTCCCGTGGTCAGGCTGTCGTTCCTGATCAAGACCAAGGTAGCTTGGAAAATCTTGAAAGACGTCTGCAAGAGTTACAAGAAAAGCTGGTTGAGTTTGATAAAAGATATACCCGGGACTATTTGAATAAGCAACCGGCGCTAAAAGTTATTCCAGAACAAATCAAAAAACTTGAAGCAGAAGTTAAATATAAACGTGACTATGGCAAAAAAATTGTCCTCACTGAAGCAGAGAATAATTATATTGCGGCTCAACAAACGCTGATAGCCGTGCGCGCCAAACTCGTCGAACATAAAAAGCTGGCGGCAGCATTCACCTCAAAATTTTCCGAACACGATGCGCTAAAAACTGATTTGGAGGGATTGGAAAAACTCTATCGCGAAACGCAAGAGCGATTGGTACAAATTGAAACCAGTCAAAAAGAGAAATATCCCCAAGTGACGGTGATAAATCGTGCCTTTGAATCTTCCGAACCGATCAGTCCAAATTACAGTCTTGACGCGCTTATTGCCGTGAGCGGTTCTTTATTATTGGCTTTGTTCGCGGTGTGGATTTTTGAGTATTTAACTCGAAAACCCGAGCCTCAGGCTGCGATTACATTGTCTGGAATACATATGTATAACCCTTCGGCAGACTTGCTCAGTCATCAACAGACTGTTACTCAGCACATAGAGCAAAAACGTAACTATTCGTTGTCGAGCCCATTGGTTAGAGAGCTTTCCAGTCGCCAGCTCAGGATTTTACTTAACGCCTCAAACCTTAAAGGTAAGCAACTCATCGGTTTGTTACTGAGCGGATTGACCTTTGATGAAGCTGCCACTTTAAAAGCCGATCAAATTGATTTGGAAAATGCCCTTATCACTGTCGGTGATCCGAGCCCTAGAACTCTTGGTATTGGTAACGCGCTCAAAACATTGCTTGAACAGTCCGGCGGGCATCCGGCTTGGGATGGTGATAATCCTTTATCAATTGACGATCTTAATGCGGTATTAATATGCGCCGCCGTTGATTCCGGCTTGCCTAATCCCGATGAAATTACCGCCGAGGCAATCCGCCATAGCTATATTGCTTATCTGGTGCGTCAGGGGCTAAGACTTGCGGACCTTGAACAAATCACAGGCTATTTGGAACCTACTGTTATTTCAAGTTACAGCACATACTCGCCACCACAACAAGGCCGTGGTATTGAAGATATTGAGTTACTTCATCCCGCGTTGATTGATATTGCATAAGCTTTTAGGAATTTAATTCCTTAAAACCAATATAGATTTAATTAAAAATACTGTAATAACGGGATTTTTTGATTAGGACTATTAATAATTATGCCGTCATTTTTATCAGTATTTAAATTATAAAATAATAAAGGCATTAGTATAATTGGGCTATGCGACAAGTATCTATTAGGTAATATATGCCTTTCTTTTTTAAGATAAGTTAATGAAATCTATGAGCAACATTGCCTTTACCGCATTTGACCAATCGATGACAAGTTCTGATGCACTTGAAAAGAATAAGATTGGTCGTAATGATCCCTGTCATTGTGGTAGCGGTAAAAAATACAAAGCTTGCTGCGCGAAACATGGTGCAGAGGCTCAACAAGCAAAATCTATTGATATTGGCGGTTTATTGCATAACGCTAATTTGGCTATCTCACGAGGTGACGCTGATAGCGCAGAGCTCTGGTTTCGCAAGGTATTGGAGATAAAACCTAATAATGCCGAAGCGTTAGCCGGTATCGGGCAAAAATTGTGTTGGCAAAAAAAGCGACGAGCCGGGCTTGCTTATCTCAGGCAGGCGTCCAAACAAGTAGAAAAGGAAGCAGCCAAAAATCGTGACATTGGTCGACTCCTGGAGTTTTGTGGGCAAATGCAGCATTGGGGTGATTTTGAGGCCGCGCTTAAACTGGCACAATCGGCTGTGCGTCTGGCGCCGCAGTCCCCGGCAGCGCAAAATGCCTTGGCCATGTGTTTTAGTCGAATCAACCGCGTTGATGAAGCCTTGCAAGCTTCTCGTAAAGCCTGCCAGCTGTTGCCTGACGATCCTGGTTGTAACATCCTGTTAGCGATTTTGGATACGCGGCAAGGGCGGCTAGATGAAGCGCGTGCTCGGCTGACTCGCATTATAGAATTGAATCATGTTTCAGCGCCAGTTGCGCGTGCCTATCTGGAATTGGCCACTGTCTTGGACAAACAGAAACAATACGATGCTGCATTTATGGCGCTCAATCAAGCATCAACCATACATCAATCGTTGCCGGAAATTAGCAAGCTCAATAAAAATCATATTTTTGACTGCATAGCCAAAAATAAAGCCGGTTTTGATAAAGCACTGCTGACCCGCTGGTCAGTACAAGACTTACAGGACGATAACTTGCCGGTACCGGCATTTTTGTTTGGTTTTTTGCGTTCAGGAACAACGCTAACCGAGCAAGTGTTAGCGGCACATCCTGATTTGTTTACATCTGACGAAAATGAATTGATTTTTGAACTGACCAAAGAGTTGGCTAAGATCAGCGGCGTGTCTAATAATATTCCAGAGGCATTACAAGCTTGCGGTATTGAACAAGTTAGGCATTTACGCCGATTTTACTGGCAGCGTGTCGAAGAGGAATATGGCAAGCCCGCGCTGAATAAACGCTTTATCGATAAAGCTGCCCTGAATAGCATTGATGCCGGATTTATCAGCACTATTTTTCCTGAAGCAAAAATTTTGTTTGCTCTGCGTGATCCTCGTGACGTCTGTTTAAGCTGTTTTATGCAGCCATTTAGTGCGTCACCTGCCACTGTTAATTTACTGACTTGGCAAGGTGTGGCCAGCCAATACGAGGCTGTAATGGATTTATGGCTGCATTTGCGCGAGAGCATCCAGGCAGATTATCTCGAGCTTCGTTACGAAGATACTGTGAACGATTTTGAAAGCACGTATCAACACGTGTTCGATGTGTTAGGTGTGGATTGGTATCCAGAAGTAACAGAATTTCATCAACACGCACAAGGCCGTTTCATTGCTACACCGAGTTTTGCTGCGGTTAGTCAGCCGATTTATAAAAGTGCGGTGGCAAGATGGCGCCGATATGGAAATCACTTCGATGCCATTTTGCCTAAGTTGAATCGTTTTATTGAAGCGTTTGGATATGATCAGGGTTAATTTAGCAGCTTGAAGAGGCTAAAGACGGCAAATTCTACTGCCGTCTGATTTTCAAAAATATTTTGTTTACGCCGACTAACAGACCTCTATTTTTTGAAAATAAAATGCGGTGCAAGTTCCAAAACGGCAACGCTTGCACCGAATTATTCAAATCGCTTTATGCTTTTACAATCCGACGACGCAATCCTGCAAATCCAGCCAGGGCGCTACCGAACAGCCAAACCGTTGCCGGTACAGGCACTGGTTTTACACCAAAGCCAATATTGTCGAATTGGATGTAGTTGCCGTTAGGGTTGTCATGAATAAACACCTTGCCGATACCAGCGGTGTTTTCCCAGCCGAAGAATGTGCCGCCAACTGATCCGGTAATGTTGGTGTCGCCAAGCAATACGCCTGCCGTATCGTAGACCGAAATAATGCCGGCCGCTGCAAAGCCGCTATACGCTAATAAATCCAGGCCAAACGCATTGACGGGGGTAGTAAATAGGATTTGGAAATCATTGCGTATTGATGCGCCGCCCGAACCACCGGCTCCAGATATAGCTTGGGAAGTTGAACCAAAATAACCGCTTGGATTAAGGTCGATGCCGCGATAACCAGTATTACTAAGCGCATAGTCTGGGTTACGTTGGAATGTGATGCCGGGTTGAACCAGATGATTGCCCAGAACGGGTAATGACGTCTCGGAATTTAACGGGCCGTCTTTATAGCGGGTTTGCGACGTGATATGGAAGCTTTCAAAGTTTTCAATTACTTGATTACTGCCCAGTAGATTGTTCAAATCGGTGCGGCTGTTAATTGCACCAGCTTGCGAATTGAATGAGGCAATCAACAATGCGTTGATCGCGATAGCATTAAAATGCGTTGTAAAAGTCCTCATGTTTTTAATCCTAAATTTGAATTTCTAAGTAAAAAAAAGGGCGAAGCCGAAGCATCGCCCTATGTATTCCTTTACTTCAGTGAGTTTAAGCAGCCAATGCCAATTTACGACGACGCATTCCTGCGAAACCAGCTAATGCACTGCCGAATAACCAAACAGCGCTTGGTACAGGCACGGCAGCAACAGTCAATTCGTGCCAGCCTGTACCCCAGGATGCAACGCCAGTAGTAGCATTGATAGCGGTTACTGGGCCGCAGTTTTGTAAATCGTTACAGCTGCCGCCGATAGCTAAAAGATAGCTGCCGGCCGCCAGGTTAACGGTCAAATCTGTCCATAGAAAACCATCGGCATTAGTGCCAGAAGCTGCGCCGGCCGATCCTGAACCAACCACGTCACCGTTACCGTTGGTAAAGCCGGCACCGGAATTGGAGTAGCCGACAAGGCCATTTACGCCGCCAGCCAACAAAAATCCGCCGTTATTACTTGCTGATGGCGCTGCAACTTGATTGAACCCCATGGTGTTGTTGGTGCCTGGCGCTGTGTAGTGAGTAGCTGCAGTGCTAATAGGAGTGGCGGCATTGTTGCTGGAGCCAGTGCTGGTAAAGGTACTGCCAGACAATGACCAAATGCTGAATGCTGGATGGATAGTTTTATTTTGGTTGATCCAGGTTGGAGCCACGTTACGCAAGCCGATTACTTCGTCTTTGATGCGGTAAGTGCCGGCATCACTCACATTAACTTGTACCCAATCCACGGCATGCATCCAGCCTAAGTCGATAGACATATCTGCCCATGATTTTACGGTGGTGTAGTCATGATAAATGGCAGATTGTGATGCACCAGCGGTAAGGATATGACCACCAGCGTTGTTCAGGCTGGTGCCG